>ERZ773018.66-NODE-66-length-71516-cov-24.661606_pt1 | contig 71516 bp, 69 predicted proteins | sample MGYA00580840_ERZ773018 | MGnify/ENA primary metagenome ERZ773018 (study PRJEB29015, sample SAMEA2738125) | human oral metagenome | biome: human oral; feature: human-associated habitat; material: saliva | place: China | collected 2256 ... | reverse complement strand
GGAGTACATGTATACGGGCAACCGTATCTAGGGTTCGAATCCCTAATCTTCCGAACGCAAAAACACCGTGCGAAATCAGATTTCGTTTTTTTTATTTTTTAGAATATTTAAAATGTGGAAAAAGATCATACCAATAAGTCTTTTGATCCTCATTTCAGTCTCTGGCTTATCCCTGAGTTTTTGGTATAATAATCCCACTATTGTTGAGCTTTCTTCTGGAAGCGAACTCCTCTTTTTTTCTGGAGGAAACACTACAAAAAACCTCCAAGATGAAAAAAAATGTAAATATGTCGTTAATGGTAGTTATTTTGGCAAAGACGGCAAAAGATTCTTTCCCGCAGGAGAGCGATTTACGGTAACGGGAAGCCTTAACTACAAAAAAATAGAAAATTCTGATCCCAATCTGGGAGAAACGCTCATCTTTGATGAAAAACAAGGAAGAGTTCAGTTTTTTGTGGCTAATGGAGAGGCGATTATGACTGGAGCTTTAGTCTTCAATGCATGACCACGACTCATCAAATGATGAAAGAAAAATAACGACCTTACTCAAGCAATTTCCCATCGAAATAAAGCTCATCCAAGAACCCTTGTAGCTCAAAAATGAACAAAAAGCCTTATCGTTGTTTTCAGAAATAATCTTACTCTAGATAAAGTTGCTGATGAGCTTCTTAGGATTGGTGTCAAAGATGCTATTAATCTTGATGGAGGACCTTCTACCTCAATAAGCAGCTCAGATCGAAGAGTTTTAAACTTTAATGAACAAGAAAAACTTCCAATACTTTTTTGTATAAAACAAAAACACTTGTTTTTGCCTAGGAAAACTATAGATTTATAGAAAATATTACGTAAAACAATAAAAGAAATCTGACTTTTAAGACTATTTATCATACTATGGATAAGATTAGAAATTTTTGTATCATTGCGCATATTGACCATGGGAAGTCCACCCTTGCAGATAGAATGCTTGAGATTACAGAAACAGTAAGAAAACTCAATCATTCTCAGGTTTTGGATCGTATGGATATTGAGCAAGAGAGAGGAATTACTATTAAGCTAACCCCAGCAAGAATGCAACGAAAAGGATATGAACTCAATCTGATAGATACTCCTTGACACGTAGATTTTCAATATGAGGTTTCTCGTTCTCTGGCTGCGGTAGAAGGTGCAATTTTGCTCGTAGATGCAAGTCAAGGAATCCAGGCTCAAACCCTGTCTACACTCTATCAGGCTATTGATCAAGGTCTTGATATCATTCCTGTTCTCAATAAAATTGATCTTCCTGCAGCGAATCCAGATAGAGTTGCTGGAGAGATTGAGAATATGATTGGATTAGATAAGTCAGAAATTATTTGTGTCTCTGGGAAGACCTGAGAAAATGTAGATAAGGTACTCGATGCTATCATAGAAAGGTTTCTATCTCCTGCAGAATTTAAATCAAAAAATCCAAAAAAGTTTCATATTGACCAATAGTTTTCAATCAAAAAAAGACTGACCTCAATCTGAGATCAGTTTTTTCTATTTTTTTTCATTACAACTATTAGCATATTAACTAGCCTATCACAAGAGATCTTGTATCTCCTGAAGTCATTGTTCAGATATCTTATAAGATTTCCCACCCAAAGTAATTTCTATCGAACCTGGATGAACTTTGATAATTGCGATAAGTTTTTTAATTTGATCAAGAGATTCTGGTAAATCTCGGGAAAGTTTCTGCTCTCAAGAAGTTCATTCTTGATCTTCTAAAATCTGCGCCTTTGAAGGAACATCTGAATCAAATTCAGTATTTTCATCTTCTTCTGACATAGTTTCATTCTCTTGAACAAAAGCATCTTCATTATCGATTATTTCTTCTTCATAATCAGAAGGCAAAACTTCATCCAAAGGCTCGACTAGGTTTTCTTCAAAATCATCAGAAGGAATCTCAATATCTTGTTTTTTCTCTACGACTGGAGTCTGAATTTCTGCCTTTATTCTTTCAAGTTCTTGCTTTTTGATATCTCCATATCTCTCTTTCTTGGCTCTTACAACAGTTCGCTCTGGATCAAACCTTCCCCCTGCCAACTTTTTTAACTTTTCATATGAAGTTTTAACAAGTTTATCAATATAGACTCTACCATTACTTTTACTTCCATAAAGAATGATAAGATCAAACTTCTGGAAATTGAGTACATCTTTGGTAAAAAATTCCCAATCTCCTGAAATATCTTCAATCTTGATGAAAAATCCCTTTTTCTTTGCTCTCTGAATCTCTTTAATATAACCGATCACAATAAATTTTGGGAACGATTCTGCTTCTTTAACCTGATTGAGAAAAGATCCCTTTTTGATATGAAGGTAGAACCCATCAAGGGGATTCCCTGAAAGAAAAGATTTTAAAACATCCTGCTCCATCATCAACCTCTCCATAGGAGTTGAGGGCTCATCAATGTTTTTGAGTTGGATTGTAGTATCCAGTCCCACAGGTCAAAAGAGTCAAAAATCAGCATTACAGATATTTTTACTCCAATCGATCATTACCTGGATATTTTCCAGAAGCATTTTTCTATCTCAAAAATCATCCAAAGCTCCTGCCTTGATTAAGCTTTCAAGCGATTTTTTATTAACAATACTTGAACATCTTTTGAGAAAATCTTCAAGTGATGAAAATTTCCCATTTTGGATTCTTTCTTGTTGGATCGTTTCTCAGATTTCAGATCCTACTCCCTTTACTGAAAAGAATCAAAGTCTGACATCTTCATCGATCGCAGCCACATGATTAAACGATTCGTTGATATGAGGAGGAAGTACTCTAATTCCAGAATTTTGGATCTCTGAAATATAAAAGCTCTGTGTATCAATATCTTCCTCTACCGATCTGATAAGTGCCGCACTAAACTCTAGAGGGAAATGCGCCTTGAGATAAGCTGTTTGATAGGCAATCATCGCATAACATACTGAATGCGACTTATTGAAAGAGTATGAAGCAGCAGGCTCAATCATTTTTTCATAAATCGAAGTTGTTGTCTCTGGTTTATAGCCTCTAAAAGTTTGTCCTCTCTGCACAAACTCTTTCTTAAGCTGTTCGATTACTTCTTTTTTCTTTTTCCCGATTCCTCTTCTGAGCATATCTGCCTCACCAAGCGAAAATCCTGCCATTGCTTGTACTAGAAACATTAGTTGCTCCTGATAGATAGCAATTCCATAAGTCAAAGACATAATAGGACTAAGATCCTGAATCAGCTTTTGATTTTCTTCTTCTGCGACTTCAGCACTATATTTTCTAGTCAATTCGGCTCTGAGTTCATCTGTCATATAGGTTACTGGTTCACGACCTTGTTTTCTCTCAATGTATCTCGGGATAAATTCCATTGGTCCAGGACGATAAAGAGCATTCATCGCTACCAGGTCGTTGATAGAGTTTGGTTCGAGCTGGATAAGGAATTTTCTCATTCATTGCGATTCAAACTGGAAAATCCCTGTTGTCTCACCCGCCTTGAAAATCGTATCATAAGTAAACTCATCCGTAATATCAGGCTGGAATGAAGTTGTCTTGAGAAAATGAACAAACATCTCAGGCAGTTCTTTAGCTGCTTTTTCATATCTGTTCTTAATAATTTTGATACAGTTTTTGATGATAGAGAGATTTCTCAATCCAAGAAAATCCATCTTCAAAAGACCAATCTGTTCTAGTGTCGGTCCATCATACTGACTAACAAGCGTATGGTCATTTTCCTTTGCATATTGCACTGCTGAATAGGTTGAAACCGCTTCTGGAGCGATAATAATTCCACAAGCATGCACCCCCAACTGTCTAATATTTCCCTCAAGTGACATTGCGTAATCGAATGCCTGTTTTACTTTTTCATCTGACTCATAGATATTCTGCACTTCCTCATACTCAGGAACAGAATCTTTGATCAGATTTTTTAGACTTACTTTTTCAGGAATGAGATTAGAAACCTGATTTGACCTTTCGAAAGGCACTCCTACCGCACGTGCAGCATCTTTGAAAGCTGCTTTAGATGCCATTTTCATAAAAGTACCTATTGAACATACTTTCTCCTCTCCATATTTTTGTGTACAATAATTTATCACATTTTGTCTCTGAGTATCTTCAAAGTCGATATCAAAATCGGGCATTGAAATTCTTGCTGGATTGAGAAATCTCTCAAAAAGTAGATCAAAGGGCATAGGATCCACATCCGTAATCTCGATCGCCCAAGCAAGCAAACTTCCTGCTCCAGAACCTCTTCCTGGCCCTACTACAATCATTTGTCTCTTGGCCCATCTCACATAATCTGATACAATCAAAAAGTATGAATTAAATCCCATTTCTCTGATTACCTTGAGTTCATACTCGAGTCTCTCAATATAATCTGCAAGTGAATATTTGGAAGTTTTGAGAGGAAATATCTCACGAGATTTATCAATAAGCTCTTGTTTAAAAGGAGTATAGGTTTCGTGAGTAAAGCGCTTTAAATCATCAGGTGAGGTCTCTGGTACCGACTTTTCTAATTGTCCTTTATCTGAGGTTTTGACAAGCTTGATCAAAGTATCCTCATCTCGCCCCAATCCCAACCTAAAATCCAATCCCTTATATGAGAGATAGCGAAGCTCAAATTCGTGAATATTCATAGTTGCCATCAAAGCATAAAAAGGGATAAAAAGTCAGATTTAAGATTTTATTGATACTCTTCTCTATGGTCATTTAGTGAGTATCAATTTTCTCTTTAAGAATAGGGATTTGATACAAGATTTCAAGCTGAGCAGATGAGAAAATCTCACTTGCATTTTTTTTTCAAATCCGTAGGTTTAAGGCAGATTTTTATTGCTATTGTGGAGAGATGAAATTGGGATTTCAAAAGGTAAAGACTGAACATCACATCCTTCCTGAATTTCACGATTTTCTTCGTAGGATTGAGCAAAATCCTGAAATTGCCCGTATCATCCCAGGGAGAATCCACAGACAACAGAAATCCTCCTCTGAGCTTCGTTTCACGATTTCATATCCGACAGTTACTGGATTTAAAGCAAAAATGTCTAAAGGATCAACATCTCAGGAACTGTTTGTAATTACTCGTGATGGAACTGGAGAGCTCGTTGCTGAATGGGTTTTGCAGCAGCGAAAACTCAACATTCACTAAATTTTTCTTTATTTGCTAAACTGGCGATTGTGCAGATCTTATGACTTTTAACAGTACTGTTCATAATAACGCTTTTTCGAACGCGGTTTTTTCGTCAGATTTTTTCTCGTTTTTCTAATACCTCTATTTCAAAAACACAACAATTGATTTTCTCTGGATGCTTAGTAGGAGCCTTAGCAGGTTATGAGCGACTTTTTAGGTATATGGGACGAATAAGTATAAAAGACTCGGTCGGCGGGACAAGTGGTTTATTTTTTTGGCTATGGTGCGTGGGGATACTTATCATTCTTCGAATAGCTCGAAGCTTGATAAAAAGGAATAAAATCTGACTCAATAATTGGATATGAATCAGCATTCTGGCAATATTGATTCGATCTACCAGTAAGATCAGCTTTTGAGAGTCTTTGGGATCTGTTTTTATACTTATTCCCTATTACTTAGTCCTTGCCTATACTGAGGAACTATTAAAATTTTCACTTGCTCAATACGAAGAAAACACTGAAAATCAAACAAGCATATCACAACTCCTAGCACTTAGCTTGTCTGTTGCATTCGCTTTTGCTTTGATAGAAAATAGTCTAGCTCTCATATTGATGCTATTAGGAGGAAATGAAGTTTCATCAGGATTTTTGATTGGAAGAGGACTGATTGCAACGATGGTACATTTATTGGCAACAGGAGCAATTGCATTAATACTTTTAAAGTTAAGAAAGGTCTGTCGATATCTAGCTTATCCTCTCGCTTTAGGTGTAGGATTTCTTATTCATAGCATTTACAACCTAGGGCATGCATTTGGAATAGGAACTATCAGCTTTGTTATTGCAGTTTGAGGATTTTTTGGATTAAGTTATCTACTCTATCATTTGGATGAGCTCTATTTGGATGGAAAAGAGAAAAATTAGTGGCGGATTTTGAATTATAATGAATCTTCTAATAAATCTCTTGAAAATAAAAGGAACCTTTTTACATTTTTGACATGATTAGTATAATAATTGCTTTTTTTACCCTCCTCTATCTTTTTTTCTTTCAAGGACTTTGATTAGAGAAATATGGACTCATTGAAAAAGTTTGCCACTATGATCAATTTGTATGGGATGATCCATTTTATTAGAAAGAACCGTTTTAAGGAAATCCTATCGAGAAGCAAAAATAATATCTCTACTTCGTAGAGCTCAAGTAGATATAAAAAGGCTCGAGATTTCATATTTTTTTTCGCTTAATCAAATACTTTATTTAGACGCAGAAATAGACTTACCTATGCAAAAATAATTTAAAAAATAAGAGTACTTCCTAAGTATAATACAACAACATCTTATGTTTGTGTAATTATTTAGAAGAGTTAAGCTATACTTAACTATCTCTATTTGATTTTTTATGATATAATGACCTATTAACAAATTAAAGGTTATTAGCTACAAAAAAAAGCAAGAAACAGGAATTTGAAAAAAATGGAGAATCGAGCTATATGAGCTAAATTTACTCCTAATAAGTTAGCTAATTAGCTTCTTTAAAAAAGCCCTCTCAAGTGAGAGAACTTAGAAAGTATAACTTTACCCTTTCTTTTTTCCTGTAATAAGTTCAGAGTAAGGTAAGGTTTCAATCCAATCGCAAAACATTTGCCAATCTGGTAAGAGATGATTCCTCCTTTGCTTATAGATGGTTTTGAGCTGACGATAGTTGGTCGTCATTCTTGCGGTAAGCTCCAATCAAGCAGGTGCATTATACAAAAGCTTTAACTTATTCTCCTTTGTCGGATTTTCATTGTAAGCATCCTGTAACTCTTTCATGTGCTCCTTTGTTTGCTGAGAAACATATTCATTAAAGACTTCATCAAAGTTCATCTTAGTCAATCTATGCATCGTAGACTGACTAGAGATAAAATCTAGAAAGTGATATCTCTCAGCTTCTACCCAAGCTTTATTTGAAAAGGTTAGGTCAAACTGGGCAATCATTCCTGTAAGGAACTGATCATGACCGCTCCCAGCAGGAGTATGAGCAAGTTGAATCGCTCTTTTACCAGGGAATTCAGGAGTATCTCTAATCTCTTCCTTTATATTTTCTGGTGTTTCTAGCCTCATTGGATAACCTGAAGCTATGATGGAATCTTCTATTCCGTGCGTTGTTACATTACTTATTCTTGGCATTGTGAAGAAGGGGATTCAATTAAAAAATCACGAGAATATATAACATTTTCTTATATCTTTTTAAACAAAGTTTGCAAGGGATAAAAAATCTAATCTTATTTCTCTATCTTCTCAATTCCTCGAAGATAGAGAATACACCCCTTATTGCTAGACTTTTCTCCATCTGCAAGGTAGCTAGTCCTTCTGAATTATTTCTTGATGATATAAACATCCTAAAAAGGACATAGCATACCAACTCGAAGCACTCGATTATTTAAGCGTTTTTTTAATTTCTTTTTTTATCTACAGAAATTGTGACCGTTTCTTATATTCTGTAGAGCCTGTTTCTTCATCTATCTCAACCTTTCAAGTAAGTTCTCTGACAATAGTGTTGTAAAAAAGAGGATACTTCCTTTCACCACAGCACTTTCATATAGCTCAGATAGTACTGTGTAAGCCCTCGTTAATTCTCGTTAGGCTTGCAACACTCAGTATTGAACATACGAAAAAGCCTATTCCTTGGTAGAAATAGGCTAACATAGTTACTTCTTCAAATTGCCCTGACCCGGAGTCGAACCGGGGTTACAATCTTCGCAGGATTGTGTCCTATCCACTGAACGACCGGAGCAACGAAATTGACTATACGAAAGTTCTAGAAAAAAACAAGTCAAAGCAGAAAAATCTGATTTTTTCTTGTTTTCTTGAAGCAAAAAGATACATTTATTTTCTGAGAAAAAAGAATTCTCTTGCTTTTATGAAATGAAAAATCTGAATGCATATTCCAGCAATTGTTGCCCCAGGAGGCTCCCATCAAAAAGCTTTAACGGCAGCTAAATATTGAGCAGATGAAGTCTATATGGGAGTACCCTTTACTTCACTTAGAATGAGAGCGAATAAAGTTAGAGATTTTGAAGAGCTAGGAAGAACCGTTAATGAAGTTCATAATCTAGGAAGTAAAGCGCTACTAACCATGAATATCTTCCCTAGAAATATTGATATTAAAATTTTTGAAGCCGTGGTAGAAAAAATCGCAGATCTTAAAGCTGATGGGATCATTTTTTCTGATCCAGGGACTTTTCATGTTCTAAAAAAATATGCTAAAGATACTCCGTTACATCTCAGCACTCAAACAACCACACTCAATTATTCAGCTGTTCAATTTTGGAGAGATTTGGGGGTTAAGAGAATAGTTTTAGCTCGCGAACTGCATATTGATGAGATAAAGGAAATTAAAGAAAAGGTTCCGGAGATGGAACTTGAAGTGTTTGTACAAGGAGCTATGTGTATGGCTTACTCTGGGAGATGTCTTCTTGGTGATTATATGGGAGGAAGACCAGGAAATAAAGGAGAATGTAATCATGCCTGTAGATTTAACTATAAAATATGGTTAGAAGAGGTAAGAAGACCTGGACAACTATTAGAAATGCAAAGCAATAAAGAAGGAGGAAATTTTATCCTTTCGTCAAAAGATCTTTGTACCATTAAAAGACTTGAAGAAATCATTCCCTACGTAGATGCAATGAAAATCGAATGAAGAAGTAAATCAGAATTTTATGTATGAGGAATGGTTAAAGCTTATAAACATGTAAGAGATGCTATTATTAATGGAACTGAAATTGATCCTAGTATTCAGGATTTAGTTAATGTAATTCCCCATAGAGAATACCGGGATGGATTTTTGTTTAATAAGCTTCAAGATTATCCTGATAGAGAAATCGAGGAGGGAAACTGAACCTTAGAAGAAGGACAAACTCCTCACTTTCAACAAGACGGCACAACGACAGAAACAACTCCTGGTCCGCTCTTTGCAAGAAATTATTTCGGAATTTTAGAAGAAGAAACCCTCATAGAAGAAGGAAAGGAATACAGAAAAATCGCTCCTAAAGAAACTATTGTCCCATGAATGCAACTAAAATTCATTACCCCTCATAACTATGGAAATCTTACTATTACCAGAATTTTGAATAAAAAGGGGAAAACATTAGAAAAAGCTGATTGTAACACTCCTGAGGTTTTTATTAGCACAGATCAGAAAACAGAGGCTGCTATGCTACTTTATTCTTCAGATCAAAGTAAAAGATAACCTTATTTCAGATTTACTTGTTTATATCTACTTCCTATGTTTATAAAAATAAAAAAGAGTTATTTTTCCCTCAAAAACATTGTAGTTATTTGATTTGTTCTTTTTCTTATCGGGAAAATACTTCTTATTGGAACAATGTATTCATATGCCTTTTTTCAGATAGGTTTTTTTTCAACTTTGTACTATTTTTTTACACTTCTTCAATCTGATTTCTTGCTCTTGGGGATTAGTTTATGAATGGTTTGGCGAATTTCAAAACAGCAACATCTCGCTATCAAGTGGATTCTTGTTGCTTGTATTATTATCCTTGATGGGATTATGCTTGCGGACCTCTTAACCATTTATTTTTTTCAGCAAAGGCTTGCACTTACAGGAGGAGGAAGCTTTTTATCGGCTGGATCAAGCCTTATATGACTTTATCTCACGATCTTTCTTAGTATCTTTGGACTTCGAGGAGGAATGAGCTTCTTGATTGATAGATTTATTCCCTATAAACTAAATAAAAAAGCTTTCCAGTGGATCATTATTGGAGCATTTCTTCGATATGGACTACCATTTCCTCAAGTACAAGTATTAGGAATAGACTTACCGGAAAGAAATGTGTTAGATTATACGTTGAGGAGTAACCACGAAATTTCTCTTTCTAAAAAAAGAGAAGATAAAGTCTTATCTGGGAATATGAAAAAACTAGAACTTCCTGAGGCAGAACTTGAAAGACTTGCTAAAAAAAAGCAATATTGGCTCTCTATTGCAAAAGAAAATCCTGATCTCGTCTTTCAGACTTTTGATTATTCTCCACTAAAGAAACTTACTGATGAATATGGGAATTCCTATGTATTTGAAGTATTTGCCACGGCAGTCAAAGAAAAACCCGATTTAGCGTTTACTCAACTTTCAACCTATCAAGACTGGAGAGATGAGCATGGGAAAAATATCATTAAACCTCTCTTAAAAGTAGCTATCGAAAAATCTCCAGAACTTGCATTCCGCTATTTAGATCGCTATCAACTTATTGTCGAAGATAATGAAAAAATTGCAAAATCCCTTTTGACCTTTGCACTCCAAAATTATAAAGATCCTCTAAGTTTCTGAGATCTTTTCCAAACTACTAAAGGAAGAAGCAATAAAAAGAACCTGATTTTAGTCTTCTTAGAATCTGCTTCTGTCGTAGATTCTCATAAATTTTGAGGGCTCAATAATAGGCTTCCAAAAATTGATAAAGTCAGTGACGATGGAATCTCCTTTACACAAATGTATGCAAATGGAACAACCTCTGAGATGGGACATATTGCTACTCTATTAGGAGTAGAGCCTCTCGTTTTCTCAACTACTACTGGTTCAAAATATCAAAATTTTAAGGCATACACTGCACCACTCGCTAAATTTTTTAATCAACTTGGTTATGTAAGCACCTTCCTTAGTACGGCAAGCCTTGATTTTCTTTGACAAAAAGATTTTATTAATTATGTAGGCTATCAAAAAGTAGTAGGTCCAGAGGCTTTCTCTTGAAAAAAACACTATACCTTTGATGCCGCTCCTGATGAAGATCTATATAGTAAAGCTATTGAAATCGTTAAAAATCAAACTTCTCCTTTTTTTCTAACCTTACAAACGATCTCTTCTCATCTTCCTTACAATACTCCTTATGGAAAAAGTGAAGAAGCGATGTATCGCTATGAAGATGAAACTTTTTCAAAGTTTTATCAAGACCTAAAGACTACAAACTTTTTTGAAAATGGAATACTTGTAGTTATCGGCGATCATCGTAAGATGGTTCCTCTAGAAGATAGTGAATTTGAGAAGTGGGGACCAAATGCCTCTTCTAAAATCGTTGCTTTTGCAATTTGAAAGGGACTTACCCCTCATTCGCTTAATGACCATCTTTATCAACAAACAGATTTGTTTTATTCCTTACTCAGTGAATTTGCAACTGGAGAGGTTAAGGTTCGAAACCAGTATAACGACCTCTTCACACAAAAAATTGTAAGAGACTGGGCTTTAAAACACGCTTATGATCAAAGAAAAGCTAACCTTGCAAACTCAAGAGGAGAACACGGATATATCGACCTCAACCGTATGAAAGTCGTAGATGGAGCTTCGTATTTCCCAAGTGAAGAACTCATCAACTATCTCAAACTTTCTATTGCTTTTCAGGAGCAAGATCAAGAGGAAAAATCAGAATTCGTTTCTGATGCAATTACTGGTAAAGCAATGTATCTGATTTCCCACAGATGAGATACTACAGATGCTACTGAAAATTCTTTAAACGCATTTAGAGCAGCTCGTGATGCCCTTGCTGATGGATTAGAGTTTGATGTAAATGTCACTAAAGATGGAAAACTTGTCGTATTTCATGGGCCTAAAATGGCTTATACTACAAGCTGTAGAAAAGAAACGAGAGATATTTGTGAGATGAATCGGTCTGAGGTACAAAAATGTCCTTTTAAAGATTGACAGACAATTTTGACCTTGGAAGAAGCCCTTTCTAAGATCAAGAACTGGTTTCCATTACTCTTCTTAGATTTTAAAACCTCAGAAAATCCAAAATGTAAACAAGACATTCCTTCTCTCCTAGAGCAACTAGCAACACTTATTCAAGCTCATCATATTGAATCTAAAGTTATCATTTCCTCTTATAACCAAGAGTTTACCAAGCAACTCTGAACAAGAAACGACCTTCTTTCTGCGTTAGACACTCATAATTCACAAGATATAAAAAACCTCTCTTGAAGTAATTTTTCCTATTTTATGACTGATCATGCAAATTTTACTCCAACTCTTTTGGAGCAAACTCAACTTGCTGGAGTAGATGCGGTAGCCTATACGGTTAATTCCGCCTCAGTTGCAAAGAAACTAAAAGAAATATGAATTCGCTTTCTTATGACAGACAAACTCAAAGAAATCAGGAAAGCACTTGAAAAGTAGCGTTTATTGATTATAGTTATTTACTGGATTTATTTTTAATCTTTTTAAAAAATGAGAAAAAAAATTCTGACTTTGTTAATGTTTATGATTCTTCCTTTTGTATGAAATATAGTAGGAGCGAATGACAACTCCACAACATATACTTACTTTTATGGGCAAGGATGTAGCCACTGTATTAAAGTCGAAAACTACTTTGCAACGACGAATATTGATGAAGAAAATAACGTTGAAAAATATGAAATCCGATTTGATCAAAAGGGACGCTCTGTTTTAGAAGAAAAATTGAAACATTTACCCCTTAGTTTAGAAGAGATAGGAACTCCATTTTTAGTTATTCAAAAATGAGATACCTATAGCTCTCTTATGTGAGATACGCCAATTATTAACTATTTTAAAACATTAGAACAGAAATCAGATATCGCAAGCTGAACTACTGTAGAACAAAATAATAAACCTAAAAATACTAATCAAATTGTAAACAAAAAAGATCAAGATATATCAATCTCCTCTTGAGTAAGCATCTGAAAAGAGAATAATTCGACAGAAACAACATGAATAAATCTTACTGACACTTGAGGGGAAAAATTAGCAGAACAACCAGCAAAATTCATCCCACTTCTCCTTTCTGGAGCACTTTCGGATAGTATTAATCCTTGTGCTTTTGCAGTTATGCTTCTTCTTCTCACAACCATTTTATCTAAATCTAAAAGTAAGAAAAAAACAATTTTTGCAGGACTTCTCTTTTGTTTAGCTATTTTTTCATCATATTTTTTGATGTGATTAGGATTTTTAAAATTAATTATCCAAGAGACTCTCCAATATACCTTAGTTTTCAAATGGGTCATAGGAATTTTTTGAATCCTTATCGGATTAGCCAATCTTAAAGACTTCTTTTGGTATGGAAAATGATTTATAATGGAGATTCCTCTTGCTTGGAGGCCAAGAATGATGAAAATTATTCAGGCTGTAGTTTCTCCTTTATGAGCATTTGTAGTTGGGATTATTGTAAGCTTATTCCTTCTTCCATGTTCTGCTGGACCTTATGTTACGGTTCTTATGCTTCTTGGTGCAGAAAGTTCTGAGCTTAACCATCTAGGATTTTTCTATCTTCTGCTTTATAATTTAATTTTTATACTTCCCATGTTGGTGATTACCTTTATGGTGGGAACTGGATATACTTCAGCTGAAGCTATTGGAAAATTTAAGAATAAGCACACTAAGCTTATTCATCTTATTGTAGGACTTCTTATGTTAGCTTTAGGAGTATATATTATAGGAAGTATGTATCTTTAGTCTTATAGTTTCAAAAATCAGATTTACTTTTTTAAAACGGATGAGTCAAATTAGGAATTTTTGTATCATCGCCCATATTGATCATGGGAAATCTACACTTGCTGATAGAATGTTAGAGATCACCTGAACAGTAAGGAAACTTGAACACTCACAAGTTCTTGATCGCATGGATATTGAACAGGAAAGAGGAATTACGATTAAACTCACTCCTGCTAGAATGCAACGAAAGGGATATGAATTTAACCTTATCGATACTCCTGGACATGTGGATTTTCAGTATGAAGTATCTCGTTCGCTTGCTGCAGTAGAGGGAGCAATTTTGCTCGTAGATGCAAGTCAAGGAATCCAGGCACAAACCTTATCTACCCTTTATCAAGCTATTGATCAAGGCTTAGATATCATTCCTGTACTTAACAAAATAGACCTTCCCGCAGCCAATCCAGATAGAGTTGCAGGAGAAATAGAAAATGTTATCTGAATCTCTAAGGAAGAAGTTATTTGTGTATCAGGAAAGACTGGAGAAAACATTGACCTTGTTCTAGATTCAATTATTGATAGATTTCTTTCACCAGAAGAATTTAAAACAAAAAATCCAAAAAAATTCTGACTCTAATCCTCCTTAAAATGCAAAAATAAGCATGCATCTGAATGCTTATTTTTTCTTTTCCTATGAAATTTTAAAACTCAAGAAAAAAAGTAGGTATTTTTTTGCTTTTTTTATTTTTTAGCATATAATTAGGTATACATTTTTATTTAGTTATGTATATTGCGATGAAAAAACAGCTTTCTTTACTTACCTTGTTCGCGTTAGGAACATCTGTTGCAATGGCAGGAGATTTGGAACTTAGTCAGGTATTTAATAAATCGCTTGAGTATGGATATACTGAAAATCAGAACATCTCAGTTGTGGGTTTTCAATCTGGAACTAATGCTCAATCAAAAGATTTCCTTATTAAAACTCCAATTCTAGTTAACAATGGAGATTCTCCAGTAGGAGATTATTATGTTCTTCTAGGTAAAAAACCAATGATTAACTACAAAAAAGGAGACAATGTCCTTAATCTCAAAAATGAGCTCTTAGAACTGCCTGTATATTCTACTATGGATATTGAAGGAACCGTTGACATTAAAATTTCATCTGAACAAGCTTCTGGTAGTACTTATTATGGAATCGTAGTTCCTGTAGATGATAATGTCCTCTATGGTAAACATTCAAAAGAATTCTGTTTCAATTTTTCTACTCAGAAATATGCAGAAGGGGAAGCTTGTAGTACATTTGATAATCCAGGAGGAGTAATGGTAGCAAATACAAACGCCACTATTCCTAGTGATGAAGAAGATTCAGAACATGATGCTGCTGGAGCTAATATGGCACTTGCCGATATTTCTCACACAGTAGAAGGAAAGAAAATTACTCTTAGCTGGACTGCACTTCCTGGGTCAGATAATGTAGAAATTAAGCTCTTTGATAAAGCAAAAGCTGACTACGTAACTCTTGCGACCGTTCCTATGTCTCAAGAAAAATATGAATATACTTATGATGATAACACTCAGGAGTTCCTCTTCGCTTTCATCCCTAGAGATAGTAAAGGAAAGGAAATCAGATATGATGTAAATGTTAGAGAAGAAACAGATGTAAAACCAGAGATCAAAACTGTTCCTGCGACAGGACCAGTTGAAAATATGATCATTATGGCTTCACTAACTATACTTCTTTATGCAGGATATAAGTTTTTAGCAAAAAGACAAGCTGAATAAAAAAGCTTTCTTAAGAATTGCTTATAAAAAGAAAATCCTAGAATCCACAATACTTCTAGGATTTTTCTTTTAAAAAAAATCTGAATACTATATCAGACTTCATTAATTAATTTCAAAGATATTATAAATTATTAAAGTTCTTTTGAAGCATCAGAAAGATCATTTGTTTCTCAAAAGTCCATAGAATTATCAGAGGAAATATCTCAATAGACTCTCTTTTTTATATCAAAAATTCCAAGAATCCGTCCTCCAAGATCAGCATAAAACATTTTCCATCTTTTTTCTTGAAGTAAGTTATGGGTATATTTTCCTTTCCAAGCCTTAAATACCATAATTAACAGGATTACAAGATTTACAAGCACGAAAAAGAAAGGTAACCACTTCAAAACTGGTATCCAAACAAGCATCAGCTGAAAAAGAAGAAGAGTCATCGTGGACATATACCGTCCAATCGCCTGTTTGTAATGAAAGTATTCATATACTGTTAAATCCTCTTTGCCCGAAAAAAAGAAGAGCCCTATCAAAAGATAGGCAGTAATAGCTCTCTTTCTTTCAGACGAACTCGGCAAGTAAGATTGTTCTTGCATAGGAAATAAGAGGGGTAAAGATCAACCCTGTCATTGTGAACAAAGTAAAGCAATCCAATTCCTAAGCAAATTTGCTTTTAAGTAGATTGCCACGACTTCGTCTCGCGATGACAAAAGTCCCAATAAGTTTCTCTCTTAGAGGAGAATAGACTTCAAAACAAAATCCAAACTCTGGTAACTATTGATATTCGTGGTAATAATCTCGTTTTCTGGCCAATATCTTGAGAAGTTAGTTCCTGCGATTACAATCGCTTCAAGTTTTCCCTTGAGGTTTTCTACTTCATCAATAAGGGTAGAAAGCATATTTCCATCTACAATAATTACGACTTCTGGTCTCTTTTTAAGTTTAGTTACTCCTTTGTAGACCTTATTTGCTCTTTCAAAGTTTCTTTTGTACACGAGTTGCTCTTTCTTGGTCAAAGATGCAAAAGCATCAGTTTCCATAAAGCTCACCATTTCGTTGATAGAATCAATTCTCTTTTTGAAGGTATCAAAGTTCGTTAAAAACCCTCCAGAAACCTTGTAGTTAAGAAATGCAACGCCAGCCTTTTGAGCTAATGCTTCAAGTTCTTCGGCATACATTTTCTTCTCACAAACGACCAAGATTTCTTTCCCAGCAGCTTTTGCAGCAGCAACCTGTGCTTTTGCAGCTTCAAGTTGTTCAGCAATCACTTCTGGATTGATCACTACCACTCCGTTGGTTACCTCAGACCAGTATTTACTTGTCTTTGGGTGAGCTTCATTTTTAAGCGTCCCAATATGAGCTTGTGCAGCAACAATATCTTGAACAGATACAGACATCCGTAGTGCTAAAATCAAAATAAAATATCAGCTTTGCATCCAGTTTCTCCAAAAGAAGATCCTTTACGCTTTGCTGTCTCTTTTACCCTCTTCAAAAGATAAAAGAAATCAAAAATCAGATTTTTGACTTTTGTAAGCCTCAAAATTACTATTTGAAGTTTACAGTAGCTCCAGCTTCGCTAAGCTTAGCCTTCAAAGCCTCAGCTTCATCAGCTTTTGCATTTTCTTTAATAATTACAGGAGCCTTTTCCACTAATTCTTTAGCAGCCTTAAGGTCAAGACCAAGAACTTCTTTAACCACTTTAATTACAGCGATTTTCTGCTGTCCTGCGTCAGTAAGCTCAACATTCATAGCATCAGAAGCTCCAGCATCTGCAGCACCAGCTCCAGCAGCAGCACCTCCAGCTACTACCATAGCAGCAGCAGTTACTCCAAATTCTTCTTCTAAAGCTTTTACAAGCCCATTAAGTTCAACAGCATTCATCTCTTTTACAAGATCCAAGATCTGTTGTTGGTTTTTAGTTAATTCCATTTTCTACGATAAGAATAATAAATAAAAGGAATTTCGGATAAGAGAAAGCCTATCCAGCTTTTTTTGCAATTTGGTCAATCACACAAGCAACTGACTGTAAAGGGTAATTGAATAGGTATGCCAATTTTGAAAGCAACTCTTCTCTTGATGGGATATTCGCAAGTTCAGTAACATATTCTGAATTATGCCACTTCTTGTCATACCACCCTCCAAGGAACTTGATAGAAGCCTTAAGCTCCTTGTTCGCTGCAAATTCTTTTGCATACTTATTAACAACCTTCATTGGACCGTATTCATCCCCATTTGCATAGAGAACAACTACTGCCCCCTCAAGATCACTTTCGGCTACATCTTCGTAACCAGCTTCCTTGAGCGCTAGCAAGAACAGTTTTTTTCTGATGACATTGAATTTACCATCAGCTTCAAGAACTCCTTTTCTCATCTGAGTAGCTCCCACTACTGGGATTCCAGACTGCTGAAGGACTACTACATTCTTTGCAGATTGTAAGTCTTGAACATACTGTTTTACGAGCTCTACTTTTTTCTCTTTTGAGATTGTCATGAGTAGTGTAAAACCTGGAAATAAAAAATAACTCATTGCCAGAGTTATCTCATGTCTTGAAAGAAAAGATAAAATCTGATCCCTCAAATAGTAAGAATAACCTCGGTAGGAACAGTTTATATCCCAAAGGGACGACCTACGGTCTACGGCAAAGATAATGGGAGTATACTCTTTTAAGAGAAGAAATCAAGGAAAAATAATACAAAAAGGCTCCTTCAAGAAGGAGAAGCACGAAAACTATTCTATAACCAAGAGATCACCTTTTCTTGCAAATCTAATATAAACTCAGATTTTTTGAGACTGTTTTCTATTCCAAATAATATGCGTAGTTCAATTGCGCGGCTCTTTTCCCCACTTCTTTTCTATCAAGTTTCTACAGTTCTCTTTCTCAATTCGTCCTCCCTTTTCTCTTAAAACAATTGGAGTTCATATATAGATTCTACCACTCGTACACTGATGTATAGGAGATTGAGGTTGAGCTCAGAAACTCTGACTAAAATCTCCACTTAACTTTGACCATTCAGCTTGCGGTCAATAAGGCTTCAAAACAGTCCCATCAACAAGCATCTTTTTCTCAGCTACCAAATTTTCTACGATTCTTTCTAATCTTTTTTGAGGAATCCCTTCTGCAAGCCTAAAATATTCATCTATTCTTAGGTCAAAATTTTTCTGTGCATTGGCTTCAAGGTCTGACACTTCATAAACATCTGCATAGACTTTCTTGTAAGCTTTTGCTATCGCTCCAATTTCACTCTCAGAAGTCAACGATGGAGTTTGATATTCCGCATAGAGTGTTGAATAGAAATCTGGAGTAATGGCGTTTCGTGTAGGGATTCTAACACTATTATTATATACCCATTCTCGCTTTTCTAAGGGGATAATCTGCTGAAAGTATTTAGTAAATTCACATTCTGGAGAAGTGAAAATTCTTTTAGGATTTTTGGTAGGATTAAAATACCAAAATTCTGATTTTAGCCCATATTTAGGAATAGTCACCTCCCATTTATCTAACCATATTTTTCAATATTCTACACAAGCAGATCCCCATCACTTTTGGAAAACCAAAATCTTTTTTCCAGCTTCTTTGTTTCTATCTTTTTGAGCTGAATATCTTCAGGATTCAGATTTATTTTTGCTCTTTGAGCAGGAGCTTGTTCCTTGAGTGTAGGATAGTGTTTTTCAAGCCGGCTTTTACAAAGACTTTGTTGTTCTCTACTTTTCGCATGATCTGCACAGTCCTGAATCACATCAGCAAACTGATCAAGGCTTTCTTCGTAATAAAAAGCTTTTTCAAGCAAAGTTTGAACTAAGCTATCAAGCTGATCAGCAGACAGCTCGTTCCTTGCAAAAGCTACTGATGCCAAAGAGAAAAGGATAAGCATAAAAACTGAAAATATTCTTTTTTTCATCAGAGAAAAATCAAAAGATAAACAAGCAATTCTGATCTGATATTAGACAAAGTCAAAACAAAATCAAGAGACAGCAATCTGGACGAAAGCAGAATAAACAAACTCCCCCATCAATAAAAAAACCAAAAATCAAAAAAAGACCAGCATTAAAGCTAGTCGTTCTAAGCATATAAAAATAAAAAATTTAATTCTTCTTGCCAAAGTTAGCTCCAAATCCTTTGATTGCATCAAGGATTTCTATAGGCATCATCCAGATTGTCGTGTTAGACTGATCAGAACTAATATCATTGATCGATTGTAGAGTCCTCAAGTGAAGCGCACCTGGAGCCTCTGCAAGCATCCTTGCCGCCTGTCTAAGATTCTCTGCACTAGCTAGTTCTCCTTCTGAAGTAATAATCTTCGCCCTCTTTTCTCTCTCAGCTTCTGCCTGCTTTCCAATTGTTCTTTTGAGATCATCTGGCAAATTAATATCTTTGAGCTCTACAGAAAGCACATCTACTCCCCAGGCATCAGATTTTTCATCTACTATTTCCTTAATTTTAGAAGCTGCCTCCTCTCTTTTGGCAAGTAATTCATCAAGTTCAAACTGACCAACAATGTTTCTCATCGTTGTAAGCGCAAATTGAGTCATTGCATAGTCTAAATTTCTTACATTAAGAACTGCTCTATCTACCTGATCTTCTTTGATTCTATAATAAATCACAGCATTAATGGTACACGAGATATTATCCTTGGTCATTGCCTCTTGAGAAGGGACATCTACTGCCTTTTCTCTAACGTCTACGTTCATTGTCGTTTGAATAAAAGGAATAATCAGGTTTAAACCTGGTTTTAAAGTTCCTGTAAATCTTCCAAGAGTAAGCACCACTTTCCTCTCATACTGATTTACTACTCTTACCATTGTAAGAAAAAGCACTACAATGATAAATACCACAATCCATCCCATATTTTATATATTTTAAAAAAATAAAAACAATACTTACTCTTTTAATGATGTTTTTACGGAGATAAAATCTCCCTTTTTATGCTTGCTATTAGCGATAAGTTTTTCTGGTTCAGCAAAAGATTCTTGATCTGCAAAGACTTCAATTTTTCTTTCTTCATCAAGCTCTTCTCCATCAGAAACATTAATCTCATTGAGTTGACCAAGAAAATCAACAATACTCTGAAGTCATTTTTGAAATTTTTCCTGTTCATCAACGGTTAAATTTAGTTTGGAAAGTTTTGCAAGGTGTGTCAATTCTTTATCAGTAAGTTTCATTTCATTTGATAAAAGTAAATCCTGGTTTCAAATTATAGATTACTCAGTAAAAAGCAAGTAAAAAAACAATTTCTAAGCAAAAATTATTGGAAATAATATAAGTTTCATTTATTTTCTAAATAAACATACCGTAATCAATTTTTATACTTATTTTATATCTACAAAAGTAGAAAGTCAAAAATAAGAGAAAAAGTAGTTCTTAACTGATAAAGAGATATGAAAAAATATCTCTTTTTCAAAATCGAAATTTTTTATCACTTTCTTGCAAGGAAAACCTTTTTATTTTGAAACAAAAAACAAAACAAAATGACTGAAGCAGGATTAACTTTGGATGCGTCAGTGTCCACTGGTATTGCTAATGTAGCAACAGGACTCGCTAAAACTATTTGGTCTGTTGGTCCACAGATTTTTAAAGATGGACTTATGGTTGTAGGTTCTCTTATTATTGTAAACAAGTTGTTTGGTTGGTTTAAGAGATTTGTTGGATAAACCAAAAAACTAAGTTTACTTTGTAAAGTTAGAGAAGCTAGTGAATCAAAAAAAAGCGAGTGTTGTCCTAACTTCTCTTTCTTTTACAGATTATCTTTATTTGATTTATTATTTGTGTGATGATTAAAAAATACAGAATTATTAATGCTTATAAGTATGAAACTCAAGATGGTATTGAGAAAGTTATGATTGAAGGTTTACCACAGGTAGATAAGCCAGTTTATAACTCAAAAAAAGTATTTCTTAAGTTGTCAGAGGCTCAAGAGATTTGTGGAAAGTATCTAGACCTTGACAAGCAAACATTATGATTATTTGGTAAGTATCTTCTTGTTCAAGAGAGCTATGCATTAGAAAGCAATTCTAAAGCCGATCTTGAAGAAGAATAGAATTAAAAATAATCTATCTCTTGGGGGGTGGGGCTAGTAATACCCACCCCCCCAAGAGATTAAAAAATAAAATGATATACTAAATTTGAACTTGGAAAACTCAAGAAAAAAACTTTGAAAAACACCGAATGCTCGATCTAGGTCTTACCTACAAACTTTAAAAATAAAAATGCCTAAGATTGACTTATTTATAATTTAGTATATCGTATGTATAATAAAAAACAATACCTTCACCCAAATAATAAATTGGGTAATTATATAAAAATTAATGCTCAAGATAAATTTATAAAGGATTTTATAGATTATATTGGATTCTATGGAAAACGAGTAAAAACAGAATGGTATTATCTTTTCTATTCTGATAACGGTCGTGAAGCTTATATTGATACTATATCCTTATTGTGAGAAAGGACTACTTCAGGAAGAATGTATATTTATGGTTGTTATACTTATGTTGGTCGTGTTGTTCGTTTATTTCGTGCTGAAGAATTAATTATTGGAGGCGATTTAGTGATGAAGATTGATTTATATGGTAAGTGAATACTTCTCGCTAATAAGGAAAATTTACGACCTGTTCTAGAGAAAGTTTGGATTAAGTTCTTTTGATTGAGTGATATTAAGATTACAAGAACAGATTATACGTGTGATTGTGCTAAATATAATTTTAGGAAAGTGAATAGTTTGAATGTTAAGGTTAAAGGTTGGATTACTAATAAAGATAATACAGAATATCTTTGATTTGGTCGTAAAGGTAAAGCTCGTTTTCTAAGGTATTATGATAAGAAAAAGGAGATTATAACTAGACATACTGAGTTCCTTTATCCAGAATATTTCGGATATAGTGAAATAATGAGGTATGAATTGCAGTTAAATGGTTCTGCTCTTGATGATCTTCGAAGGGAAATAACTGTACAGCAGTTGAAAGATTATGCTAATTTTGGTGTATATATTCCTGATAATAAGGTTACTCATAAAAAAATATTGGAAGATACTTTATTTGAGGATACCTTAGCGAATATTAAAAAAATGATGAGGTTGTGAGATAAAGAGTGAATAGAAAAGATAAAATTATTTTTAGAATCTGATTGGAAAATAGGCTAATGCAAAAAGAATATGGTGTAACTTGTATAAGTGGAAACTTTGGAGCTGGAAAGACTTTTTGAACATTTCTAAATCTCTTTGCTTTGGATAAAGATGAATATTTTATTATAGCTAATGTTCCTTATTCTTGTGTAGATATATTCTTTTCTACTACTGATGAATTAGTTAATGTTTTGAAAGTTCTAGATGCTTATGTTCAAGAAACTAATTGAAATTTAGAATTACTGTATAAGAACCAACCAATTATAAAAAAAATAATTTTTGTCTTAGATGAATCTCAGAATGAAATGTGAGCTAGAGAGGCTTTGACTAAAGCTAATTTGATTAAAGAATTTAAGCCTACTTTAACTCAGTGTAGAAAAAGAAGAATTAAAATGTTCTTTATAACACAAAGACTTACACAAATAGATATTTATATTCGTAGGTTATCGGATTTTGTATTGGAATATAGAAAGAGGAGATTTTTCGGAGCTTTCCGAACTACCCGTTCTTTATACGAAAATATAGGAGATGTAGCACAAATAGAAACAGATGATTCTGTTAGGTATATAGATTGAGAGGCTTATCAGACGTTCAAAGAAAGGGCTTTAATGTATTCTGATGTTTTCCGACATCATACTCGAGGTATAAGAAATTTAGTATATTACTTTGACCCCATTTATCAAAAAATTGCAAAAGAAAAACATTTGTCGTTGTATGTTGTTGGTTATGAGGATCCTAATACTGATGAGTTTGATTTAGACATTCTTCAAAAGGGACTTGTTAGAAGTGAAAGCACAATCTTTAAGTTTAATCAAAAGCAGGAAAAAAAAGCTATAAAAAAAGCTAAATTAGAAAAAATTAAAAATTGGTTTAGGAATATTAAGACAAAATGGGAATTACGAAATCTAAAAAAAGATACTGATTATTATAAAGAAGAGTTAATACAAGATTTACATTTGTGATTAGAAGAAAATGGATCCAATAGTTGAAAACAAGTTATGGGAGATAGAGAATCATTTGAGCAATCTAAGTGAGGGGTTGAGTTGATCCACTTACCTCATAATGTCAGAAACAGAGTTGATAGAATGAAAATCAAATTTATTACTCCCAAAAGGACTTAGTGCTTATAATAGTGGAGATACAACTTATATTACTTATCTGAATAGTTGATTTGATAATATCTTTTATTCAGAAAGTTATTTAAAGTCTTTTAAAAAAGCACAAACGGAAATTTGATGATATTTAGTAACGTTTTTTTCAATATTGTTTGTTGGTTATTTTATAAAAAGTTTTTTATTTACTTTATTTCATAGAAAATGAGTCAAGCAATAGCAACTTCAATGTGATATACTAAAGATATATTTTTTGGTATGAAAGAGGTTATCGTAATCGGACTTATTATTGGTTTTGTGAGTGCAACTATTTTTAGAAGGTAATTTGTTAAATATGTATGATCATTCTAAAGAAGTTCAAACAATGGTTGGATATTGAGTAAATTCAGTAAAAGAGGCTTTTTTTAATACAATGCCTGCTTCTTCTGTTACTACTTTTTTTTCAGTTCTTATATTAATAACTCTTCCTGTTGTTGTTTTATTTTGATTATTGCCGAAAAGGAATGGAAACCATTACTCTTAGTATGAATTTAATTTGGGTGAATTGTCTTTATATTTTTGGAATCTTTTTGCCTTATTTAACTTTTTGGGGATTAGTTTATTTATTTGTTTATTTTGTGACTAATGCAACTTCTTCAGTGCTTAATGATTAATTGAATTTATACTTGTTATTTAGGTCATCATAATGGTATTCTTTGGTTATCAGATATTATAGCTTATTTACTTGTTATAATCTTTTCTTATACGATGATAGTTAAGATTATTCATAGGATATTAAAGCATTAATGATGACTGCTTTTATTGGACTTCTCTTTTATATTCTAGTGTTTGTTTTGGTTGTTTTATGATAGTTCGGAAAGCTCCGAAATCGACGAATTTCTGTATGTAAAGGAGAAAGTAGAAAACAGAAGAATAAATAAAAAACCAAATTGTGAAAGCTCCCGACTATCGGAGGGTTAATTAATCTTTGTGTTTTTATTTTATATGTAGTATTAGGATGGAAGAAAGGAAAAAATTTAAGTTATCATTTTGTAATAGAATTAAAAGTATAATTTCTATTTTGTTTGAATGAATTATTAATTTTTTTGAAAATTATTGATTATTCATTTTTGTAATTTTTGTTTTATGATTTAATTTATATTCTCAAATAGAAAGTTATTCAGAATTGAATGATAAATATATTTTATCACTCCAAATATTGCAAAAAGAGATGTCTGCAAAAACTAATTGTTCTTATAAGTTAGATACTATTAAAAGTATTTTACAAATTAACGATAAATAACCATGCAACAAGTTCGAGAACATATCCGAGAAAACGAGGATTTAATGAATGATTTTATAAAAATCATAAGAGAAATTGAAAATGCAGGCGATCCAAAACGACACCCTGATACAAGGAAAGAACTTAAGATACAAAAGAAAGTAGAATTACGACAAAAATTGGTAGATTTATTCAATGAATGAGAAAGGGACGATAATGAAGATAACGACGCTAAAGTTCTTTATGAACTTTCTGAACAGTCAGAAAATTTCAGGAAAGAATTAGTCGATTATCTAATAACTTTAGATACTTTGCCTTTTATTGATTGGTATTGAACGGAGTATAAAATTTGAGAAACTTTATGTGATTATTTAGAAAAATCGTCAGTAGATTTAGAAGTAGTATTAGCTTGTGCAAGGTTCGTTTGTCTGTATATGATTGATAAAAATCAAAGTGTAAGTTCTTTTGTATCTTGATTAAATAATATATTAAAGCGTTATAATTTAGATTTTAAAATTTAAAAAAGATGAAAAATTGGTCTAAAATTCTTTATGGTTTTGGTGAAGTAGTTGTTTTGTTTTTTAGCTTATGGTTTAGTGTTTATCTTACTGCTAATTTTTTTCATTGGGTATTTAATAAACTAGATTCTAGTTTGAAATGACAGGAGCGTTATTATTATTGTGATGATTGCTCTAAACCGATATTAAGTTCTTGTTATAATTCAACAGAAAAATTAGAGGACTTTCAATGAGATTTGTGTCAATTAAAGGAGCATAATGGAAAATATCGAAAAACAATCTATGAATCTCCTGAATATGTTTCAGGAGTGAATAATACTAAGGTAAATATAAATATTTTTTAAATTCTAATAATTAAGAAGCTATGAAAAAATCAGATTTGAAAAAATTAAAAAGAGCAATTAAAAAAGGTAAATTAACTCAAAGAGAATTGGAGATTCTATTTTATTTGATTCAAAATAGTTTTCCGGTTGTATTAAGTTTATTTTTGTTGAATTTTATTTGTTCAAAAAAAAATTTATGAAAATGAAAACTAAACTAAAACTTTTTTTCCTAGCAATTCTAGGACTAATCCTAATTCCAACTGCTAATGCTTATGAATTAAGTGAAATTCGTAATTGGTCGGAAAGTTGGGCTCCTCCAACTACTACACGACATAGAGGAATGTGTCTGCATTATAATAGAGATTGATATATGACATTTGACGGTAAAGGTTATTCTTATGCTGATATATCTAGGGATAATACTAGTTGTTCAGAATGAGCGGTTTTAGGGAATTTTTTTGCTCCTAGAGATTATAATTCTCCTTGGTATGAGCAAATTTATAACGATTATTTTTCTTATGTTAATTCTAAGCAAAATGGAGAGTGAATAGATATGATTAGAACCGTTTACCAGAATTGAGAACATAAAACAGTTATAACTACCTTACCAAGTAGAACTGCATATAAACGGACGAGTAATGCTGGAATAGATTATATGTTTACTCAAATTTATTTTTATCATAACCAGTTTATTTTATATGATCCTGTTAAAGAAGTTGGATTATCTTTTTTGGGGAAAATGAATGTAGTTTGAGGTGCTGTGTTTGCAAATCCAGGAGCAACAGAAGATAATTTACGATTTATAAATTATGTTAGAAAAAAAGCTTATTCTGCTACGATAACCAATACTGCTGCTTGGAAATGGTTATTAGGAACAGATGTATCTATGTCTAGACTTCAAGCTATGAATTGGAGTAAATCTTATACGATGAATAAAGGAGGTTCTAGCTTTCTTCCTCCTAATTTTAAGATAGATAAACAAGGTTCAGAGTGATTTCAGTATATTGAAGATATAGAATTTACTGCTCCAGATTGGAATGCAGGTAAACCCAACTCAAATTGAACCTGAAATCAAGTAGCTCAAAGTTACCGTGCTTGTGTTGCAAGACGAAGTGATATAAAAGTTCTTGCTCAAATCTCAAAGTCTTGTTGAGATGACCCTTTAGATAGTGAAACTCTTAACTGGGTAAAGGTAGATAGTTGGAATTGAGAATGAGAGGTTAAAACTATTATTGACCAGTTGGAATGATGAAATAAAATCAAATGTTGAAGATTTGCTAATATTAAAAAGAAGTTTTATGATAGATATTCTAAAGAATGGTCATCTTGGTATAAAGATTTCAATAATTATTCTTTTACTCCAGAAGCATTAGACGTTCAAGCACAATGTAGATGAGAGGAGTTGGAGCAGGAACATTGAAGCGCTAATAATAAAGTGGAATGAGGTTTTTTTCAAGGAATTAAGAATTGGTTTGAATGAATGAGAGATAAATTTCGTGGGTATTCTTGAGAACCAATAGGAGTTTATTCTGGTAAAAATTATTATGAATTGGATTTTAATTCAGATTTGGCTCAGTTAAAAATTTATCAAGAAAGGTGTAAATCTTTTTGAAGTTTGTTAGGATATGTAGTTTGATTTGATACGGTAGAGAACGAGAGAAAACGTTATTGTGATAAGTTTGAAAAAAAGAAAAAGGAAATGGAAACCATTTATTGATCTTTTTCTTGATATAATGGTTTATCAGGAACTTATTATAGTTTATCTGGTAATTTTGATGATTTAGGTCGGTGAAATAATTTTGTTAAAGTTATTACTGATCCTTTTTATTCTTGATATAATGCGTATGATTTATTGCCTCCTCTTTGTTCTGTAAAATCAGATGGTGTATTTGATATTGTTTTTTATGTTTTTTTTGCTTGTGTTGTTTTTTATGTTTTTAGATTGTTTGTTTAAGAAAAATGAAAGCTATTGATGTGTTTTTTTGGGCTATTGTTATTATTCCAATTTTTCTTTTGTTCTTCAGTAAAATTGCTTTTTCTTTGTGATTTTTAGCTTCGATAATTGGCTCTTTTTTTAATATTTTTACTTATTTAGGTGTAAATTGTAAGGTTGTTGGTGGTTTTACAGAAATCTTTTTAGTTTTCTTCTTGTGAATGTTGGTTCTTTTTATTTACAATAAGGTCAAGATTTAATTTTTTTTATGATTTCTTCTTGGTTTTTTATTATTTCATCTATTCAATCGTTTATATTATCAGTTCCTTTATTTAATTCGATGATATTTAGTATTAGAATAACTCGTGGAATGGGGGTTCGTCAAAGAAATATTGTAGCAATTGTAAGTCCTCGAGTAAAACCTCTATAAAAAAATTGAATAAATATAGGAGAGATGTATATTATTGTTAATACGATTATTAGATTTGAATTGCTAATTCAAAAACTAGTAGTTAATAAATTAATTAATTCCATTATTATTTTTGTAAATTAAAAACAGACTAATTATAGTCTGTTTTTTTTGTAATGTCAAATTTTTGCTATTATTATATGGTGTTGGGTAGGCTATGGGTTCTTGTATTAAATTCCAAAATTAGCTAATTCAGCAGTTCTGCTTAGTTGCTCATCATAAGAATGTAAATAGTGAGCTGTTGTGTTGATGTTGCTATGTCCTGCTAGTTTTTGGATCAGATATAAATCAGCTCCATTTTTTGCAAGTTCGGTTATATAAGTATGACGGAACGTATGAGCCGTAAAATTAATTTTAAGCTCTTTTCTAAATTTACGTATAATCCTGCTTAATTGAGTAGAATTTAATCAGATTACATTCTCGGTTCAATGGAGAAGCTGGTTTTTTGTGCATAAATCAAAAATCTTTGTTGGAATAAAAATTGATCTTACCTTTTTTCTTTTTCAAATGATGTTTATTTGAAAATTATTATTAACTAGGATTGCTTTATTTAGATGTTTTTTTGTTATCGAGCAAGCTTCAGAAATTCTAGTTCCTGTAGTTAGTAAAAGTAAAATAGCAGTTTTAATTTTTAGATCATAATTTTTAATTTTTTCTAAAATTTTTAAAATTTCTTCTTTTTTCAAAAATTTAGCTTCAATAAATTCTCTTCTAGGGGTAAAAATTCTCCTAGAGTCTAACGAGCAATATCAGTGAATATTACAAAATTTTAAAAAACTTTTTATCTGCACGGTTTCCGTGTAGGTAGTGTTTTTTGTTCGCTTTTTGTTGCTTTTAATGTATTTTTCAATCTCTTTTTCAGAAATTTGATTTCGGTTTTTTCAAAGTTTGTTATTGAAAATAAAAACTTTCCTAATTTGATTGTAGTATTTTTTTATTGTTTTTTCTGAACTTCATTTTTTTTTCATAAAATTTCAGTATTCTAAAAAAGCCTTTTCTAGTTCCATTTTTGAAAAAAATAAAAAAGATAAAAAAATATTGTATTTTCTATCTTTTTAATTATAGTCAATTTCATCTTTTGGCAAAAAAGATAGAAAATAGTTTTCTAAATTATTTTCAAAGAGAGGGGAAAAGTCCCCTCTTTTTTTATAATCGTCCGATTATATATTCGAGTAGTTCAGAAGTGAATTGTTCTCGATGTGTTCCTTTATCGGCTTGAATTTTTTTTATTAAGGTTTTTAGTTGTCATTTTGTTAATTTTTGGCAATCTCTAATTGCATCATAAGTTCCATAATCATCATTGAATAATAATGATTCATAAATGTAGGTGGTTGTAATTTTTTTCATAATTTTTGGCAAAAAAGAATAAAAATAATTTTTTTGTTTAGTTCTTTGTTTTTGTTCGCCTTGCTAGAGCAAATCAGCCGTTTTTTGATCATAAAAGAATAAAAATCAGAAGAGTAAACAAGCTTTTTTTTCCTGCTTACTTTCTTAGTGAGTTAAGAAAGAAAATTGGCGACTGGGTCAAGCGAAGCGATACACTTTTTTGCAAACTTTTTTTCAAGTTTTGAAGAGAGCGAAGCGAACGAAAAAAAAGTTTGTGTGGTTAAAAAGTGTTGACCCTAAGGAGCGATTTTCGTTTATAATTGAAAGAGAAAGGAAGAGAAGAAAATTAGAAAATAAAAAAAACCTATTTTTTAAAAATAGGCTTGATTTTTTATTAAATATTAGTAAGTTATGGTCGATAAAAAATGAAGTGGTCTTTGAAAAAGATTATAAAAATTCATATCTTAATGTCAGTTCTTAATTATAATTTCTCTTAAAATTGACAATCTACAAAAGTAGAAATCTTATATAGTTTCTAAACGATAGAACGACTCATTTTTGAAAAAATGAAAAATAAAACTCAATTAAAGCTTAGCATTATTTTCTTTAATTTCAAGAAGAAGCCGAGGAAAAGAAAAATTCTCCCTACACTACTCCTAACTTTTTTAATACCTCCTCATATTTTCAGAAGTTCTCCGGGTATTGCTTCTGCAAAAAGGCTTTTAAGAGTTCTTTCCATCAGCCAAAAGTTTGCAAGGCGTCGCCATCAGGTTTTTCTAACTGAGAAAACAAATCATCCACCTTTTCGGAAGTTTTTTTGAGTCTAAAGTCTGAAAGCTGATTCCTCAGTTCAGGAGCAAGTGCTTCGTCAATTTTTTCATAGTCCAAATGCTTAACCTTGAGGGTAAGGACAGTTTTTTTTGGATCTAAAGAAGGGAAGCCACAATGAAGCAACGAAAAAGAGGGAGAAGTCAGATTTTTTTCTGTTTGGGACTGGATTTGGAGGTAGAGAGATTGAAGATCAGAGGCTTGGAGCGTGGAAGTAGGTTCGCTCTCCAGATAATTGATAATCTGCGTTCAGAAAAACGAAAACTCTCCCTGCGAATAGCTAAAAAACCCCTTAATCTGATTGGATTCTAGGGAAGAGATCGCCCAAGCACTCCCTACGCAGAGATAATTTTTGTAGCTAAAAGGAGCGTGCAAATGCCCTGAAATCAACTTCAAATCCGGAAGATTTAACAGTTGTTCGGATAGTGCAATATCTTTGAAGGCAAAGGCAGAGCGATAACCAGGAAATTTCTCTTTGTTGAGATAGTAATGATGAATGATGGTCAGTTTTTTTTCCTGTTGGAGAAAGCCATTGACGAGCTGATTGAGTTTCCCAGAGAACTGTTCGTTTTTGTCTTTGGATTTTAAGAGTTCCTCCGTGAGTGGCGTCTTTCAGAGTGGAAAAGCTGAATATTCCTCTTCGTGCAGATCCAAACAGAACGGGAGAAACAAAATTTTCTCGCCCTCAAGCTCGGTAATCCAAGGTTTCGTGATGAAATGGAGTTTTCCTGAGTTTTGCTGGTGCTGAAGGAGATCAAACACCTGTTTCCCCTCCTCATATACGAAAGAGCTTCCGAGCCGATCGTGATTTCCTGCCAGGACATAAAGATTTTTTCCTTGTGTATAAAGTTCTAGGAAGAGTTCAAAGAGTGCAAGCAGAGCTCCCCTATCGTAGCTGAAATGATAAACAAAATCCCCAAGAAAAATCAGATTTTTTTCTTCTGGCTGTGAGGCGACAAAGGTTTTAATCTGCTCAAGCAGTTCCGTCTTAATTTTTGAAGTAATGTGAATATCTCAGATAAGGAGCATTTTGACTAGAAGGAAGAAAAGGTAAAAATCTAAATGGTTTTCAATGATTCTTGTTGTAAAGAATTAGTGGCTTTTTTCAAATTAAAACAGAGCAGAGATTATTTTGAGAAATTATGGCTACTTCATACAGAAAGGTTTGGAAGCAGAACTAGAAGGATAGGAAAATCAGTTTTTTTAAACATATAAGCTCTCCAAAAAATCTGACTTTTTAATCAGAAATACTTGACTTATTTATTATTTTTATATATAATACATCTGGTTTTATTTTATTAGTACTTAAAATCATGGGAATAAATCATAAATTAACAACTTTAGGTATAGCTGCTGGACTGTCACTTTCTTCTGGATCAGCCACTCCTATTGCTACCCAACAACAAAAAGACAAGAAAAAGTTACTTGAAGCAATTGCAGACGATCCAGCTAGAGATAATTCAAAAATAATTACTTTTTCTGAGGCAAAAAATCCCCAGCTCACTGATGATGAAGCGAAACAACTCATAGAAGAGGAACTCGTTAGAAATGAGCAATTCAGAGATGAAGTAGAGAATTTACAAAAAAAATACGGGAAAGCATCAATTTCCAAGGAATTACTAGATTTAATTATTACAATTAGTAGAAATCCAGAACACTTCGGAAGTTTTGATGACGAGGGAAACTATAATTCTGATGAAGAGAAAGTTATGCAAGCCTTAAAATATGGATGAATATCAGAAGAAGAATCACAAAAATATAAATTAGGAATGACTGCCCTTCTATGATCAATCTGCTTGATCATATGAGGAATTATGATCAGAAATAAACAAAAAGAACGTAGTGAGAAAAAAAAGAATATCAAAAATCAGAAATAATTTTTCGTACATCACTGTTCTTCATATTTTTTCTCGTAATAAAGGCATTTCTCATAAAATATAAAGAATTTGAATTGAAAAAATTCAACTTCTTTTTTTAAGTTCTTTTGCCTTTAGGATAAAAATTATTTATAAATAAATTGCTATAATTGATGAATTAAGAGTCTTTAGTTGAGATAACTGGGGGCTTTTTTAATTTCTCTTGACTTTTTAGGATGCTTTCTCTATACTACTTTTTAGTATAGAAAATAAAAAAAATTAGTTTCTTTGAATGATCCTCGAAAGGCTTCCGTCGAGATGATGGGGGGTCTTTTTTTTATTTGTCTTGACTTTTTAAAACAAATCTTTATAAGCTATCTGCTAGCTTTTTCATTTGAGGTGGAGGTTTTCCCACCTCTCTAAAGGTAGGGATTGAGATAATTCCTGCCTTTTTTTGTTTCTCTTAACTTAAAAAAAGAGGAAGCTCCATTATTGAAAAATCATAAAAGAGATTTCTTCTCTTTAGAAAAAAATCCCTCATCAAGAAGGATTTTCTAAGTATTATTTATCCATTACCAAGGCAAGTGTTCATGGAAGAGCTTGCTTGAGCTCTACGAAAGAGCCCCAAATCTTTTTAATCTTAATAGGGAGTTGCACGATAGTTGTTCCGCTGAGAATAGGGATGGTCCCCTCATTTTCATTCAGGATTTTTACTTTTTCTAGAGGAAGGAGAGTATTCTCTGGAACCTTGATCGGAAAGATTACCTTTGCGACATCTCCTAGGAGAGGAACTTCTTTTTCGAGGAGAATGGTTGCTTTGAAAAGATTAGTCCTATCTGCAACGGTACTCATCGCATCAATCAATCAGGTCATTATCTGATCCTGATATACAATCTGGACTGGCAAGCTTTCTTGGATGTATTGATATTCCTCTGCTGTCACATAGACCTCGATCTGTTGTTTCTTGGTTCCTGAAACCTTGAAGGCTGGAGTTCCGACTCAAAGCTCCTGCCCCTCACTGATCAAGATACCTCCTATCACTCCAGAAACAGGAGATCTGAGGGTCAGTTTATTATACTGAATCAATGCTGACTCATAAGCGATCTTCGCATCAGTAATTACATTTCCTAGCAAATCGAGCTGAGTATCTTTGGTAGCAAGCAAAGTTTCGTAGTTTACCTTTGCATTTTTGAGTGCCGTTTCTGCAGTAAAGAGGGAATTTTGAGTCGTATTAAGGGTATTTTCGTAGTTTAGCCCAGCTTTTTCCTTTTCCATCGTAGAAGAGCCGTTTAACTGTGCCTCCACCTGATTAGAATAAGCAATAAAAGCTGATCTTGCCTGCTGGGTAGCAGGTCAGACTTGATACGTTTGGAATAGTTGGAGCTGTTTATTGATCTCCGCTGTCCCCAAAGAACCTTCTGAACTGATACTATTTTTCATCACTTCTTGCATGAGTTTTGCGAAAGCGATCGTTGTGACATATCAGCGATCAAGGCTTTGCGTAGCCGTCGTAAGGAGCTCTGCACTATTTGGGATATCTGCGAGTGCATTGATCTGATCTCTCAGGTTATATAGCTCTCTCAACGCTTTCGTCGCTTCGATTTTCTGTTTGAGATCTTTTGCTCCTACATAGGTATCTTTTCCTTCGAGCCTATCTTCGTAATAGTCGGTTACACCGAGCAAAGCATCTCCAGCATCAACGACCGTATTCATAAAATTCACAAGTGCAATCTTCTGAGAAAGAAAATTCTTCTTCAAAGCTTCAAACTGACTCTCTGCTCCTGAAAGTCCAAGTCCTGCTTGTTTTACTGCGGTCTCTGAAGTTTTTTGCGCAAATTGAAAGGCTTGCTGAGCTTGCTTGTAGGCATTTTCTGCCTGCTGAATCTGCTGATTGAGTGTCGTTTCTGTCTGTGTCTTGGTTAGAATTGCTCTATCAAGTCCGTTTTTTGCTCTTTCTGCCTGTAATTTATAGCTTGCTATCGTATCTGAAAGCTGGACAATCGGCTGTCCTCCCTTAACGGTATCGCCCTCTTTTACAAGGATGCGAGCAACTTTCCCATTCGCCTGAGAAGTTACCTGAATATCCTGAGAAGATACAATAGTCCCCGGCTTTTCCAAGGTTAACTGACGAGAAAATTCGGCTAAAGTTTTTACTTTCGGAGTCAAGGAGATTTTTTTAGAATCCTCCTGAGAGAATTGCTTTCCTGAAAAACAAAAAAGAATAAAAAATAAAATGAACACAAGCCCCCCCCCTCATCGAAGGAATCAGAGTTTGAGGTTTTTTTGATCAATTTGCATCTTCTCTGTATGAATAAAGTTAATTTTTTTTTGCCATTTTTGTTTTTTGAATTTTAATTTCTAGACGCTGAATTTCTGATTTAAGCGTTTCCAACTCGCCCTCTTTTTCACTAATTTTAACAGGATCAGCAAGAGGATTGAGAGACAAGGCCATGAGGTTCGTCCTCAAATACTCCAAACTTTCTGTTTTTGATTTCAAATCTCTCTCCAGTTGAACTAAGATATCGTCCTCTTTAGTGATAAAAAAAGCCTTAATCCCTATTTTCATATCTAAGATATTAAAAGACTCAAAACCTGAAGGAAGAATTTCATTCGCTGTACAATAAGTAATCTTCTCTATTTTAAAAAGCTGTTTTAAAGAACTTTCGTAAGATGCCAATAGATGCAAAATATCCGAATTTGCTTGAATAACAAGCTCGATCGGAAGATGTTTTTTTATATGAAGATCTGCTTTTTTAGCCACAATACCTTTAAAAATATCAAAAAGCAAATGAATTTTATAGTCCTTTGTCCCTTCGATTTTGGCATTTAGGAGATCCGAAAAATTCTTCCCTTCTCCATTTCTTTCAACTAGAAGCATAAATTCTGGTATAAGAGGCTTAAAAAAACAAAGAGCCCTATAGAAAACTTGTCCTGCAACCACCCAAGCTTCAGGAAATTTTTCCTCTTTGATCAGTGCAAGATACCAAGAAAACTGTTCTCTAGTAAAACGTTGAACCGTTTCAATTTTCTGAACAAAAGATAAAGTATTTGGAACTTCATCAGTAAAACTTTGCTCTAACTCATTCCACTGGGAATATATCCAGAATTCCTTTCCTCAAATCTGCAATTGTTCTGGAATTTTTTGATCAAAAATTCCTTGTTCATAGAGAATTTTAAAGAGATTCCAAAGATGTTTGAGGTAATCAAAATTCTCATCTAGGAAACGTTCTTCACACTTTTGATTTCTAGCTAATAGTAATCTGATCGTTTCCCAGCCATAAACTTCTTTGAGCTTAAGAACTTTTTCTGGAAGTGGATGGTTTTTGAAGAACCCTTCTTTAGCTTCTAAAAAAGAAAAATTCTGAGCTTTCCCTGTAATAAAAATTAGCAATACTAAGTCCTTTAAAAATTGGATTCAGAATTCAGAATTATGCAGAACAAAATGATTTTTATCCTCAGAAAGAAGAGTAAGTATCTGTAAAAAATTATCACCACATGCAAGAGTCCAAAGCTGGTCTTTTCACCATAGTTGCTCTGGAAGAAAAGTAATCATATTTTCCTTAACCTCTATCCAAGAAAGTCTTTCTAACTCTCAAAGTAAATTATCCCAAAGTTTCTCTATACTAACCTCTACTTTAAAAGACTTTTGAGTAACTAAAAGCTCTTCTAGAGAAAAAGAGCTTTGCTCTGCAAGACTTTCCCGTTCCTCCTTCGGCATAAGGAAAAGCAAATCTATTAATTCATCTCTAGTAAAATTCAAAGAAAGATTCCCTTTTTTAAGCTGATCTAAAAGAAAAACCGAAAAAGGTGAAGGAAGTTTATCTTGATAGTCTGAAAGCGAAAAAAGTCTTAAATACTGAAAGGTATCTGACAAAAAACTTATTTTCTGTGCATAAAAATTATTGCTCTCCACAAGGATTCTAAAGGTATCTTCTTCTGTAAAAAAGGATTGAAACTGAGGAAACGTCTCTAACAACCAACTTAAGAAATCTGTCTTTAGTTCAGAGAGATCTAAAACTATGGTAGAAATAACTTTTCTGATCAAGCGTTGACCTGTTTCTTTGGAATAAGGGATCTGTTTTTTTATTTCTTGCTGATTAGCCAAATTTCAGATTGTAGCGAGCGTCTCTACAATATTCTCAGTAAATTCAAAAACTGATTTCCCAGTGAAATTAGCGACCTTTTCAGTAAAGTGTCCCTGATCGTCAATATAAGATTCGTCGGTTGGAAGCTCATACACCTTCACTCTTTCTAAAGTTTGTGGAGAAAAAAGAGGATTTAATCTCTGGATTCCATAATCTTTTATGGTATCAATATTTTTCTCTCCAAAAATAGGGATTGACTTATTGATCACTGGGATAATAATTTTTTTCCCAATATGTTTCTTATACCTTTTATCATTCTCATGAACTACTACCCCTACATCGGAAAAAAGCAGAAGTGGATCCTCTACAACTAACGGAAAAACATCATTTTTCGTTTCTACAAAACATTTAATCTCCAGTTGAATCGTCTTTTCCTCTTTTCGCTCAATATCATCTGGATAGACAATTGTCTGCGTAGAAACATCTCGTCGAACAAGTTCTTGAGTCTGTTTCCAAAGATTTTTTTCTTTAAATAAGGTAAGTAAAGTCTGAAACTTTGGATCAGTCAATTTACTATCAGAAATCGTCAATTTTTCCTGAAAAAAAATTTGTTGTAAGAGTGGAAGCCCTTTTTTGAACAATTTTTGCTCATGAGTCGCTAATCTTTGCATTTTAGCTGGTAGAGGAAGATACTGTTTCCCAGCGAGAATTTTAGTATATCCTCTACTATATCCTCCTGTAATAATGAGAGGCTCTCTGATGGGGAATTCCTTTTTCGAATGCCAAGATTGATCAAGATACTGTGAAAAATAATCACTCATACTCTCCCTATCTATTTTTTGATACTTTGGAAAAAAAATAGGGAAAAAGGTATCCGATTTTTTTTCTTGTTGCATTTTTACTTTTGGTTGTGGTTGATATTTTTTATTCAGTTTCATTCAAACAAACTAGCAGCATAAAAAAATAGAAAGTATTTCCTGAAAAATATTAAAGATAAGAAAATTACACACGATAAATATAAAGTTTATACATCAGATAGAGCAAAAAAGTTGCTGCTAAAATAACCAACATATCTTCTAGAGGACCAACTTTTACTTTTTCAGCTTCAGTAAGAACTAATTTATCTCCATTTTGACAAACAGCCTCAACAGAATAATACGCATAAACATCCTCCTTGGAAGTTTTATCAAAAGGATATTCAAATCTCGGAATCTCTGTCTCTCCCACAAACTTTCTATCACTTCCATCTGCAAATTCTGATCTATATACAAGATACTTTTCAACATTTTTTACCTTATCCCAAACAAGATAATATTTATTTCCAATTTTTTTAGTAGAAACCTGGATATTTTTTACAAAACATAAAGGCTGATCTAAGATTGCTGTACCATGGGGCTCATCTGTCGTTAAAAGTCCACCTGTTAGTGCCATATCCAAGGATCCTGTTCCACCAAGAATTGGAAGATCAAACTGAACCACCTCTGAAGGAACCCCCTCTGGAACATGCTCAGATGTCGTAGCAAGGATTTGGAAAAAATAGGTTTTCCCATAGGAGAATCCTGAAAGACTTGCTTTAGGCTCTTTCGTAAAAACCACTCCTGCAAGGTTATCCCTTGTTAATCCATATTTCACTGCATAGTCTTTTGATTCTCCTCAAAGCGTAGCCCACTCAAGATCAATCGTAGAGGCTGTTTTGGGATTCAATGAAAGCCTAACTTCTCAAATTTTAAGGGCATCTTTTACAGAAAAGCTCAGAATATTTTCATAAGATTTACGCTGAGTTGAAGCAGTAAGCTCTAGCCCAAGAACATTTTCTCCTACTACATTAAGCATAATCTCCTTCGTAAAAAGTCAGTCTTTCTCTTTATCCAAAGGATACTCTTGTCCTCCAGAAAAAAGAAGTTTTGCTGAACTTACACGATCATCTGTAAAAATTTCAAATTTAACTTTATCTCCTAACTTTAAATTATTATTTGGAGTCATAGCAATAGATTTGAAAAGAGCATCAGAGAGAGCTTCATATACAAAAGTTCTCTTCTCTGATAAACCGACAATCTGATTGGTGATAGAAACAGACTTTAATTCTAGAACATTGGTTCATACCTTCGTAAGCGGAATTGTTTCATTGAAAAGACCGTTTGCGTCTGTCATTCCTTCTTTTACCATAAGTCCATTAAGATAAACCTGCATACGAGAATTAACTAATTCTGGAGCATTCGCCATAACATTAATAACTGAATCTGTTTCTTTCCCATTTTGAAGAGGAGAAAGAAGTTCTATTTTTTTGTAATTAATAGCTCCATCAGTACGAATGGTCAAAACCGTCTCTCCAGTACTATTTTCATTAAAAAGATCCTCAACTTTTAAGGTAAAAGTTCCTGATTTTTTAAGGGACAGTCCTTTAGAATATACCTTTTTCCCCTGATTAGTAAGAGCCATACTTCCTAACCCATCATCTGGAAGAGTAGCATCATAGGCTGATAATAAACTTCCATTTTCCTCCAGGCTCATCCAAAATTTTCCATCATAATTTTTCATAACTTGTCCATTTTTGATCGCAGTAATCGTAATATCTAAGAACTGGTTTACATCTGCACTTGATGGAGAAACCTCTACCTGAAAACTATCTGGAGAATTTGCAGCAAGGGTTGACACACCTCCAAATAATAAAGAAAGCAGAGAAAAGGCCATAAAAATCTTTTTCATTATATCTATCAACTAAGGTAAAAGAGAATGTTCTCCTTCAGCATTTAAATTTCATATACTGAGAGGAATAGCGGTTTTTCCCAAAGATCAAAGTAAAGCCTCAGTAAGAACAACTTGATCCTTTTCTCATGAAAAGGGAAGCAGAAACAAACCTTCATCAAGCTTAAGAGAATTAACATTGTTTAATTGTATTTTCAAAGATCCTGTATTATTTTCAAGAAGTGTAAAATCAAAACCTGAACTTTGATCAATAGAAAAAACAACTTTTTTAGGATTGTATACCAACTCAAAAACCAGATTTTCTCATTTTTTTAGTTGCTCAGATCCGAAGAGTTCAAAAACCTGATCATCTGTTTTGTAGGCAACTCACCACTGTTTCTCCTCAATTTTTTGACGTTCAGCAATATCAAGGACACTTGCGGTTAATCCAGACAAATCCCTTGTCAGAAAAAATAATCCAAAAGCCAATATTGGAGCAAGCAACAAGATAAAAAGATTTTTAATCAGAGAAGACCTTTGCATGATATAGAAAAAAATTAATACAGCTCTCACTTCTGGAGAGAAGTGTATAGAAAGTTTAGCAAAAGTCAAATAAAAATTATTATTTAAAGCAAAATAAAGTTAAATTTTAATAGGAATTTGTGCTTGAATTTCTTTTTTATCCTCATTATCTTTTACCTTAAATCTGATAAGTTTTTTAGAAAGCAGATAAATACTCAATACAAATAACGCTAATCACAAGACAATAAAACTTAATTGCATACCAAGATACGCCGTAAGCATTCCAAATCCAAGAGATCAGATAATTTCTCAAGCTCTACTTACAAATTCTTGCAACCCAGACATCAAACCTTTATCTTTTGGCTTAGCATAGCCGATAATCAGAGCCGCTGTCACTGGAGCAAGCAAAGCAATCATCAAAGAGATTCAAAAGCTCAAGATAACAATCGCCAAGAAACCACCATAACATCCAAGTAAAATATAGAGTAAAGAACTTACCAAAACAAGAAGCGTAATCAGAATTTTTTTACTATATTTGTCACCAAATCCTCATATCAAAATATTAATCAAATACGGCAGCCTCATCACAGCAAAAAGAATCGCAATTTGTGGTAATGAAAGATTATTCTCTATTGCTATAATTGGAATAAAAAGAAATCAGACATAATTCATAAAACTTACAAGTCCCTGAGCCATCAATGCAACATACATTGGTCGTCCATAGGATTTTAAGGCAACAAACATCCTCTTTCGTGGTTCAAATGAGGTAATTTCTCTATAAAAATTTGCGATAACTCCTCTTTTTCACATCAGCTTTTTGAGATTATGCATATCTTCATCGATTTCGTACTCCAAATTTCATGCATCTCGTTTTTTTCGCGATTTGGAGAATTTTTTCTTGATAAAATCCTGAATTTTTCCATCTTGCATCAAGGAAAGCAAAGCAAAAATCACCACAAAAAGATACATATAAGGCAATTCAATGTAGGAAACAAGAAAAGCACTCAGCAAAGCACCGATAACATAGGCCATATTGATACTAGAGAAATAAACCCCGAATACCTTACTACGGTTATGCTGATGAGATTTTTTTCCATAAAGGGTACGATAGGTCGTAAACATCGTAGAACTTGCCATTCCATTAAGTATAACAGCGAGAATAAGAAGTCCTGGAGCCGACTCCATCCCTGCAAGAAAATAAAACAAGCCCGAAATTGCATAGATAAGTTTACCCAAAAGTAAGAGATGTCTTGTATTTCCTTGATCATTCATTACTCCCACAGGAATTACGATAATTAGCTTGGTAAGAGCAAGTAAAGTTCCTATGAGGGTAAGTCATAACCCAGATCCCAAAATAGATTTTACATAAATAGAAAAAAAAGTATCGCCCCCTAATCACCAACCAATCATAAAGAGAAAGAGCGAAATGGATATCCATCTAATATTTACTGGCAAAGTAGCAATTTTTTTAAGATTCAAAAGAGAAGTTTTTTTCTTTTTGATTATTTTTTTTTGCATTAAACTAATTGGTTTTTTATAAAAAATATCCCCTAAATATACTCAGAAAAAATAAAAAAGCAAAAAATCTGACTTTTTAATTTCAGGTTTCCAATGATTGATAAAAGAATTGTAAATAAAAAGTTTAAATTGAAAAAAAAGAAGCTATCTATATAAAGTTACTCTAAACCCTACCTATTTTTTAAATAGTGAAAAAACATGAAAACACTCAACATAGCACGAGCAGGAGGAGGAACTGGCGGACATGTCTTCCCCATCAAAAGCCTCATCCAACATCTCCAAAACAATTCAGACCTCAAAAGTAAAGTCGCTCAAATGTTCCGATTTGGGACTTCAAACAGCCTAGAACAAGAAACCTGCTCTGAACTTCAAAAAAGCATCAAAAATCTGACTTTTCATCCTATTTATTCTTGAAAACGGAGGAGGGAAAAGGGGATTTGAGCTTTGATAAAAAATATTAGAGACCTTTTCCTCTTTGCGATTGGAGTTCTCCAGTCAGTTTTTTATCTTTTGCAGTTCAAGATTGATGTGGTCTTCTGTAAAGGAGGGTATGTCGCATTACCAGTTGTTTTTGCAGCGAAATTGCTCGGCAAGAAAATCATCGTTCACGAATCTGATGTCCACGCCTGATTGGTCAATCGTGTCGCATCCAGATTCGCAAAGCTTTCCTTCACTGGCTTTCCAAAGGTGCTTCCCAAAGCTCAAGTCGTAGGACAAATCCTTTCTGAAGACTTATTACCAGCAGAAGACTCCCCTTTCTTTTCAAACAAAAGGCAGACACAAGTTCTCGTAATGTGAGGATCTCAAGGCTCAAAAAACCTCTATGAAGCCCTTGCAAAAGTACTGAAGACAACTCCAGAAATTGCAAAAATACACTTTGCCATCATCCTTGGAAAGCTCAACCAAGACCTCGCTCAGCTTTTTTCTGATTTTCCAAATGTGGAGACTTTAGCCTTTGTGAGTCAAAAGGAGATCGGTTGTCTTTATCTTCAGTCCGATATTGCGATCACGAGAGCAGGAACGACTTCACTTGCAGAGCAGGAACTTTTTGATCTAAAATTATTGATGATTCCAATTCCACGAACCCACGACCAGTTGGACAATGCGAAACGATATGTTCAGCATAAAGGCTGAATTCTGATCCAGCAGGACGATCCAGATTTCCTGGAGCAACTCAAAAAGCATCTGCTTGCTTTGCAATTTTTCAAAAAAAGCTTATCTTCTAGGGACAGAAAAGCTGAAATCCGCAAGGCAAAGGATCAGATTTTAGAGCAAATGCTTGAGTAATACCAAGCTATCACTGTCCTTTTACATCCTCATTCTCCAAATCCAATGCATATTGTTATCGTTTGAGCGGGTGGAAGCTGAATTTCTAATATCGCTCATCTTCTCCGAGATCTTGGCTATACCAATCTCATCGCCATTGATGCTCAAGAATCGCAAATTACTCAAGCCCTTCGTGAAAGAAAAATCCCAGTTATCATTGGACATGGGAAATACCAGCCGAAAGCTGATGATATTCTCATCTATTCCGAAGCAACGAAAGAAAGCACTGAAGTCCAATCAGCTTCTCAACTCAAAAGGGAACAGCATTTTCCGATGAAGATTTGGAATTATTTTGAATTTCTCGGAGAGATCACGAAATACTTTCGCACCGTTGGTTTTGCTGGGACAAATGGGAAATCAAGCTCTACTTCCCTTGCCATTACTACTGGGAAGAAGCTGATTCCTGAGCTGGGACTTGGAATCGTAGGAGCGTTAGTTCCTGATCTGAATAACAAAAGTTACTATCTAAAGGAAGATAAAAAATCTGAATTTCGTCAGCTTTTTGACTTTATTTTCACAGGAAAAAAACCCCCCTATGAATTGATCAAAAAATACTATTTTTTCTTGGAAGCCTGCGAATACAAGAGGCATTTTCTCAATCTTGACCTAGAATATCTGCTGATTACCAATATTGAGCTCGATCATACTGATTACTATCGTGATTTCGCAGATTATCAGTCTGCTTTCATCCAGATGAATCAAAAGACCAAAAATCTGACTTTTGTTTTGGATTCCTTTGAAGCTCCAGAAATTTTTTCTAAAACGAAGCAAATTCCGCTCAAGCATTGGGAATTAGACCATATCCGAGGGAAACCGACCGATTGCAATGCTTCGCTGGTCGCTGGACTTTTCCAGGAACTTAATCCTGAACTTTCTTTGGAGCAGATTGAAAAGGAAATGAAGCCATTCAAAGGGATTTGGAGGAGAATGGAGTTTTTAACGATACTTCCAAGCTGAGCAAAACTCTTTTCTGATTATGGACATATTGCTTCTTCCATCCAGCTTGCTTATGAGACTTTGAGAAATCGCTTTCCAGATCACAAACTTCTCGCTATTTTTCAGCCCCATCAAACCCATAGAGTCCTAAAAGGACGATCAGATTTTCAAAAAGCACTTGCTCCCTTTGATCAGCGTGCAATTTTCTCTATCTATACCGCAAGGGAAAAGCTTTCTGATTTCGCTGATGAACCGCTTTTTCAGGAGCAACATTTTCAGTCTTTTTCTGAGTTTTGAGCTTATTTTGCCAAAGCAATGAAAGCTGACTACCTAGACAATTTCAAGGCAGCGCAAGAGCTCTTGTCTAGCACGGATAAAGAAACGATTGTGATCGTATTTACCGCTTGAGATTTAGACTATCAGCTAAGAACCTCGCTTCATCTCTCTTAAAACACAAGGATAAACTGCAGAAAAAAGAAGAAAAAACATTCAAAGAATCCCCTTAATAAACCTGATCAAAAAATCTTCTTTTTTGTCACAAAATCCAAGTTCATTCGTATCAACAAGTGAATCAGAGAAGGGATTCTGACTTCTTTGTTCTTGTCTATTTCTTATGAACACTTAAAACGATGAACTTACATAGTTATTTTACTCAGCAAGGTCAACAAAAGCTTTCGGATGAAAGAAAGTTTTTGCTCTATCAACGCATTTGTGAGCAAAGAAGCATAACTCCTCAATCTCTCAAAAGATCAACATTTCTCACCAAAAATAGAGTCTATGCTTTCCTTGCATTTGCTTTGTTTTTTGCATTTTTTGGAAACTTTTTCTGGGAGAATGCAGAAATCTCTGAATATAGAGCTTTTTTTACCCAGAAAGTACTTCCTGGTTTTGGTTCCGTAAATGCTGCTCAGGTAGGAGAGATTCTTGAATTTAATGGAGAATATATTATTGAAAAAGAGGGAAAACAGTTTAAAAATTCAGTCATTTTTGATGGTGATATTATCACTCTCAAAAACAACGCAAAGATTATCTTTAACATTAATGAACATATTAAAGCAGAGGTACAAGGTCCTGCAAAATTCATAATTACCAAACTGTCTGAAGGAAATTATCGCCTTTCCTTAATAGATGGGAATTATCTCAAACTTGATGGAGAAAAAAACAATGATGCTCTAGAAATCGAAACTCATGAAATAGTCATCTCCTCTACTAAAAATAAAGTACTTGCTCTTGAACTTTCTCAGAATAACAAAAAACCTCAACTCAAGAATGCTGGAGCTCCCCTTCTTGTAAAAAGCAAAAAAACAAAAGCTAAGGAAGAGTCAATTACCTTAGAAACTGCAAAACTTTTAACAATTCAGGATAACGATATTACTGAAATTCGCGATCTAGAACACTTTGAGAAAGTTCTTGTTAATAGAAAGAATCTGACCCATACAACAAAAATAACTCCCGAAACACCTGAAAAAACCCTCTCATTAGAGCATATTACGAAAGAATTAGAGATTCTTTCAGAAGAGAAAGATTTGGGAAAGGAAAAAGAAGATAAAATTCTTTCTGGAGTCCAAAAAGCTGTAGACACTGAACTTGAATATCATTCTGATGAAAAGAAAATCCCAACTGAAACTCAACTGAGTCAGATTACAGCTGCTTTGAATAAAACCTTCCTTCTTACAGATATTCAAAATCTCTATATTGCAAAATTAGATAACAACACTGAAGCTATTCAGAATGCTTACAGAGCAATAGCATGGAGAATAAAATCAATCTGAGATAGCTATAATATAGAAATAAAAGTTGACACCAATCCTGATATCCTTATTGCTGAAATTCAGAAACTTAAGAAAGGATTAGAAGCATATCATATTCCTCCTTCAAAAAACCAGCAAATAGAGGTTATAAAAAATTGGCTTGTTCATATAAAATCGTTTACTCCTGATAAACCTCGAGAAGAGTATAAGCAACATTTATCAAAAAACCTACAATTTAAATAATACAGCTTTCTAAAAATAAAACTCAATTACTTTACGCTAATTTTATGTTTTTCCTCTTTTCAAAATCAAGAAAAAAACAAAAAAGCTGACCTTTTAAACAAAGTCAGCTTTTTTCTATTTAAATTTTCAATTATTCGTCCTTCAAGGCAGCATGTGCCGCAGCGAGTCTTGCAATAGGCACTCTATATGGACTACAACTTACATAAGTTAATCCTGTTCTATGACAAAATTCAATAGAAGCTGGATCTCATCCATGTTCTCCACAAATTCCAAGCTTAATATTTGGTCTTGTTGCCTTACCTTTTTCCACAGCAATCTTCACAAGTTCTCCTACTCCTTCTTGATCAAGAGTCTGGAAAGGATCTTTTTCAAAGATATTCTTGTTTACGTAGTCTTTAATGAATTTTCCTGCATCATCTCTAGAAAATCCGAGTCCCATTTGCGTAAGATCATTCGTTCCAAAAGAGAAGAATTCCGCAGTTTCTGCGACTTTATCAGCAGTTACCGCTCCTCTTGGCACTTCAATCATCGTTCCGAGTTTGTATTCTACTTCTACTCCGTATTTTTCCATGGTTGCTTTCGCTACCTTTCTCACGATATCAGCATTAAAGTCTAATTCTGATTTGAATCCTACGAGTGGGATCATGATTTCAGGTCTTGCGTCTACGCCTTCTTTTTTGAGTTCACAAGCTGCAGAGATCACCGCTTCAGTTTGCATTTCTGCAATTTCAGGGAAGGTAATTGCCAATCTACATCCTCTATGTCCGAGCATTGGGTTGAATTCGTGCAGTGATGCAATTTTTGCATGTAAGGTTTCTATACTTACTCCAAGTTCTTGAGCGAGTTCTTGGATTTGAGCTTCTTCTTGAGGGAGAAATTCATGCAAAGGAGGATCCAAAAATCTGATTGTTACTGGCATTCCTTCTAGGGTTTTCATCAGTTCATAGAAGTCTGATTTTTGATAAGGAAGGATTTTTGCAAGTGCCTTTCTTCTTCCTTCAAGCTCTTCTGCAAGGATCATCTCTCTTACTGCCTTGATTCTCTCCTCTGCGAAGAACATATGTTCAGTCCTACAAAGTCCGATTCCTTCTGCTCCAAATTTCTTAGCTGTAATAGCATCACGAGGAGTGTCAGCATTCGTTCTAATTCAGAGTTTTCTATATTTGTCTGCAAGTTGCATCAATTTTTCAAAATCTCCACTAAGCTCTGGATCTACAACATTTAAAGCTCCATTGAAAACTTCTCCAGTACTTCCGTCAAGAGAAATCTCATCTCCTTCATGAAGAGTTTTCCCATTTACAGAAACAGTTTTAACTTCTTCATTAATTACAAGTTCTCCTGCTCCAGAAACACAGCATTTTCCCATTCCTCTTGCAACTACTGCAGCATGAGAAGTCATACCACCTCTTGCAGTAAGAATTCCCTCTGAAGCAATCATTCCTTGGATATCTTCTGGTGAAGTCTCTAGTCTTACGAGGACTACTTTCTTTCCATTCTCTTTCCAATCATGTGCATCAGCAGCAGAGAAAACAATCTGTCCTACTGCTGCACCTGGAGAAGCAGGTAACCCTTTTGTCAAAAGTTCAGCATTCTTTTTTGCATTCACATCAAGCTGTGGATGAAGCAAGCTATCAAGCTGCTCTGGCTGTACTCTAAGTACTGCTGTCTTTTCATCGATAAGTCCTTCTGAAAGCATATCCATTGCGATTTTTACAGCAGCTGCAGCGGTTCTTTTTCCACTTCTTGTCTGAAGAATATAAAGTTTTCCTTCTTGGATAGTAAACTCCATATCTTGCATATCTTTATAATGTTTTTCAAGCAAGTGATAAATATCACAAAGCTCTTTGTAACATTCAGGCATCACCTTGTCAAGCTCTTCAATATGAGCTGGAGTTCTAATTCCTGCTACTACATCTTCTCCCTGAGCATTCATCAAGAACTCTCCGTAAAATTTATTTTCTCCTGTTGATGGATTTCTTGTAAAGCAGACTCCAGTTCCTGAAGTTTCTCCCATATTTCCAAAGACCATAGACTGCACATTTACCGCAGTTCCAAGAAGTCCTCTAATATCGTTGATCCTTCTATAAATAATCGCTCTTTCATTATTCCATGAATTGAAAACCGCATCAATAGCCATTTTAAGCTGTTCTCTTGGATTGTTTGGAAATAGTTTTCCAGTATCTCTCTGCACCACTTCTTTGTAGAGTCTTACAACTTCTTTGAGATCATCGGTATCAAGTTCAGTATCTAATTTGATACCTTTTTTGTCTTTTACTGATTGTAAGGCTTTTTCAAAGTCATGATGAGGCACCTCCATTACCACATCTCCGAACATCTGAATAAATCTTCTATAAGAATCCCAAGCGAATCTTTCATTTCCTGTCTTGGTAGCAAGTCCTACTACAGATTCATCGTTAAGTCCAAGATTCAAAACCGTATCCATCATTCCTGGAAGTGAAGCTGCTGCTCCAGACCTTACAGAAACAAGCAAAGGATCATTTGCATCTCCAAGCTTTTTTCCCATCTTTGCCTCAAGAGCTTGAAGCTGTTCTTCTACCTGCTGATCCACTTCTGCTGGGTAGCTCTTGTTATTTTTGTAATAGATATCACAAGTTTCGGTTGTGATCGTAAATCCTGATGGAATAGGTAATCCCAAGCTCACCATTTCAGCGAGATTAGCACCTTTTCCTCCGAGGATGTCTTTTCCTACCCCTTTCCCTTCTGCGAAAGAGTAGACATACTTTTTTGTTTCTGACATCATCTCTCATAATAGTAAATAAAGCCTTTCAACTATACGATTCTCATTTAAATTTTCAAGTTGTTTTATTTTCTGGAAAAGATAAAATACATTCATTATATTAAAAATCAAATTTTTATCTTCACCAAATCAACTATCGTGACTTCCCTTAAAATACAACAACTCCAATCTACAATCCTCAAACGATATGAAAATAATGGAAGAAAACTGCCATGGAGGAAAACTCAAGATCCTTATGCTATCCATATTTCTGAAGTAATGAGCCAGCAAACTCAAGTAGATCGTGTAATTCCATACCGAGAAAGGCGAATGCGTGATATTCCAGATTATGAAACTCTTGCCCAGTTACCAAAACTTGAGCTTCTCAGCCATCGATCAGGTTTGGGATTTAATAGTAGAGCTTTAAGACTCCAAAACTGTGCTCAAGAAGTCGTAGAACAGCATAAAGGACAACTTCCAAAAGATAGAGCTCAACTTTTAGAATTACCCTGAATTTGACCCTATACTGCAAGTGCGATCTGTGCTTTTGCCTGGAATCTACCAGAACCTGTGATTGATACCAATATCAGAAGAGTTCTGATCTTTTTACTCAAATTAGATGAGTGAATTTCTCTTCAAGAGCTAGAAAAAGAGGCAAAAAAGCTGATTCCTGAGTGAAGAAGTAGGGATCGACATAATGCTTTGATGGACTACGGAGCGACTCATCTCACTGCAAGAAAAACAAAAATAAAATCTCTCTGAAAACAAAGTAAGTTTGAAGGTTCCGATAGAGAGGTAAGAGGTTGGATATTAAAACAATTAACAAAAAAGAAGTGAAAACTTGCCATAGCTTTGATTAAGCAAGAATTTCCTCATAAAGAAGTTGAAAAAATCATGCATGATATGCAAAATGAACAACTCATCAAATGGGAAGAAAAACATGTTTGGATAGAATAAATCCTCTAATAAATTGTTTTCATTCATAAAGGTAGATGCACTATTATTCTAAACAAAGCAGAATGAGATAGAAGTCAAATAAAGCAAAAAAGTCTGATTTCTATATAGGAATTCAGACTTTTCTCTATTATTTTCTAATTCTAAACTCTACACTGGAAAACTATACTGCAAATCTGTAGAATTTTGTTACTTCAAATCCAGCAGGCAAAATTTCCTTTACCTTTTTCGCACCATCTCTGATATATTCCTGCTCAAGAAGCACTACATCAGCAAAAGCTTTATCAATCTTTCCTTTCACGATATTTGGGATCATGGCTTCTGGTTTTCCTGCTGCTTTAAGCTCTTCTGTAAACTGAACTTCAAGTTTTGCTTTCTCATCAGCTGGAACCTCATCAAAATTGAGATATTCAGGACTCAAAGCTGCTACCTGTAAAGCCAATTCTTTTGCAGTTGCTTCATCTCCGCTATACATTACCAAAGAAACCACCTTATTTCCTGGATGTGCATAGGCATAAGCATTTCCAGCAGTGATGAAAAGTTCTCCGATTTTCAAATTCTCACCGATAGAACCAACGGCTTCAGCAACCATAGTATTAAGTTTTTCAGCTATACCTCCCTCAAGGTCTTCTAACGATCTAATTTCTCCTGAAACACTTTCAAGTTCAGCAAAGATTTTATCAAAAAGCTGAAGAAAAGTTTCATTTTTAGCAACAAAATCAGTTTCACAAAGAAGCTTTAGTACAATAGTTTGTCCATTTGCTTGATGAGTTTTAATAAGTCCTTCATTTGTTTCTCTATCAGCTTTCTTTCCTGCTTTTGCAATTCCTTTCTGTTTCAAAATTTCTTGAGCCTTATCAATATCTCCTTCTGCCTCAACAAGTGCATTCTTACAATCTCCAAGCGGAGCAAAAGTCGCTTCTCTAAGCTTTTTTACCAAGTTAATATCAATTTGCATGGTCTTCTAAAAACAAAATAAAATAGTAAATACCAAACTAAACTATATGAAAAGTGCATAAAAAATCAAGGAGAACTCACAAAGACAAGCAAGAGAAAGCTTAATAAAAGAAGAAAAAACTAGACCATCAGCATTCTTTCCTCACTTATTAAAATTTCGACTGATATGATTGAATATATGCTGGTAAATGTTCTATTTCGTCGTCAATTGCCCTTTTATTCCAATGCTTTTTTCCACATTTTGAACAAGAAAAAAGAATTCTGATTTCTCCATTTTTCATCTCATAAGCGGTCGGATACATTGCCCCCTGACAGGTAGAACTCCTATCGCCAGGTATCTCACCATCTACATGCCTTGATGCAAAACAAAAAGGGCAGTGATTACGGCAAGTGCGATCAGCTTTTGGAACTTCCTTTCCACAGTTAAGGCAAGTAAAAGTTTCGTTAATGGTTTTCATCAGACTGTTCAGCAAAGAGAGATAAATGTAGACAAGATTGCAATGTTTTGTATAATACTTATTTTTATTCCTCTTATCAAGCAGAATTAAATCATACTTGAATTTGCAAAAAAAAGAAAATCGACTATCATTAAATGACTATTTAAAATTAATTAGAAAATCCATGGAAACACCAGAAAAGAAAGATAAAGAAAATTGAAACCAAACCTTAACTCAGAAGAATATACAAAATACACTTCTTACATTGTAAGAAAAACCAATTTGGAAAACGCATAGAATTCGCAATAATGATCAGACTTTTAGAATTAAAGTTCAAATTCCATTTATCAATTATGGAAAAACAATTACTCTTGATAATAATTTTAGGGATATTTTCCAAAAAATCTCGAAAAATTATATCTCCTTGTAGAAAATAACTAACTTATTCCACTATTTACAGAGAATATTATGAAAAATTTTAATAGTTTTTTAGCAGGAGAAAGTGATATTAACGACAATTTATATCATAGAGATTGTATGGATTTCGTTTATGCTCTTAGCCCTGGGAAATGGGTAGATTAAAATAAAAATTGAGAATTATGAATACCAAATAAAGAATACTTCAGTCCCTATAAGAGTCAAAACATTACCTATAAACCAGTTTTATATTATCATCAAGGAGAATGGAAACATGCAGCACTTTCTCTTTGAAGAGGATATTTGCCTTTCAAGAATGGGAGAGGGAAGAGATCTTCTCATAACAAGCATTGATGAACTTAAACAAGTATATGGAAAAGAAGTCTGGATTAAAAATTAAAAACAGGTAAATCAAAAAAGTTTCCTCTTTCAAAGATAATTCTCATGGGGTAGCTGGGGATCGAACCCAGGACCACCAGCTTAAAAGGCTGTTGCTCTACCGACTGAGCTACTACCCCACACTGAGAAATATCCACTAAGGAAACTTTTTATCACGAGAGAACTATAGTCATTTCTCTCTTATTTTCAAGCAAATATATAAGAAAATTCCTACATAAATCCTTTAAACTTTTTATAAAGTCTAGAGTTAATCTTTACCTTAATCTGACTTCCATCATCAAGTTTAATCCATTTATTGATCAGATTTACTTTGAACTGTCTCTTTCCTGCTCTCATAGAGTGAGACCTTGTCTGTCCAGATTGAGATTTTCTCCCTGTAAAATAACATATTCTAGCCATGATAATAACAATGCAATAAGATAAAAGTAAAGTCTACTATGCAGCACTTGGAGTTGCCTCTGCTGAAGCAACATCAGATGAAGATTCTTCTTCATCAGTAAGTTCAACCACAGTAACGATTGGCTGTTCTCCATCATCCAAGATAGTAACCTTATTAGAAACTTTCAAATCCTTCACAAAGATCACATCATTTACAGATTCAACACTTGCCAAATCTACTTCAATATTATGAGGAAGATCCTGAGGGAAAGCTTCTACTTCTACAACATCTTTTACTAACTGAACTTTTCCTTCATTCAGTTTTTCTACTTTTGATTCTCCAATAAGTACTACTGGTACTGAAGCAGACACCTTTTCATTAGCATTTACTGCCAAGAAATCAACCGTAAGTACTTCATCAGATACTGGATCTAACTGCATATCCTGTAAAAGCACAAGTTGATCAATTGCTCCTGTAAGTTCAATAGGAGTGGAGAATCCAGCTTCTCTATATACTCTAATAAAGTCATTTTTTACACAACTCAAAAGCACAGGATTTTCTAAGCTCTTTCCATATACAATAGCAGGAAGTTGCCCCTCTTTTCTCAAGTTTTTTACTTTTTTCCCAGTTGCAGTACGAACCTGAACAGTAAGTTTCATAATAGCATACAACAAAATTTAAAAAAATTATTTCAACAAATCTGATTCTCTCTTTTCAGCAGCAATCTTACTCTTCATTCTCGCTGCCTTTCCAACCTTTTCTCTAATATAGTAAAGTTTAGACTTTCTTACCTTGTATTCATCCATAAGGATAACCTTCTCAAACTTAGGAAAAGAAAGAGGATAAATCTTTTCAATCATCTGTCCTGCAGCGAGTCCTCTGATCATAAAACTTCCATCAGCTGATCCTGGTTTTCTCACCTTGATGATTAACCCCTTAAACTTCCAGATTCTCTCTGTAGAACCTTCTCCTACTCTTTCATGAAGCTCAACTTGCATTCCTGTTTTTACAGGCAAGATTTTATATCCATTCGCATCAGAAAGATACTTTATCATTTCGTGATTCATTATTTAGCATATTTCAAGAATAAAACTACTTGCTTCCTTTGCTATTCATTACTTTAGCCTTCCATTTTCTCTGTTGCTCAAGCATTCTTCTTACATCCATAATCACCACTTTTTCAACTCTTGTAAGTGCTTTATTGAGCTTTCTCTTTGCATTTGTCTTCAATCTTGCCATGAGATTATGATAATTTAGATGATAAATGAGCGAGTCCTTTTGATTCAAGAACTTCTTTAACCTTTTGCTGAGGAATTCCATATTTCTTAAGTTTCGCTTCAGCCTTTACTTTAGCATTCTTGATCCAAGCAGTCAATCCCTCTTTTTCTTCTCTCTTCAAAAGGGTAACATAACTTTCTACTGCTTTTTCATTTTTACAACCTGTCTTTGGTCTGTGCAAATTCAATGCCTTTAGAAAGTGCTTAATTTTTCTTCCGTTAGTATCTCACATTAGAAACAACAATCAAAAAATAAATTCAGATTTTTCTCTCTTTTATAGATTGAAAAACTAGTTAATATATTTAGCCATATAAGCGAATGCCTTATTAGCTTCAGCCATCTTGTGAGCTTCTTCCTTCTTCTTTACCGCAGCTCCCTGATTAGAATACGCAGCAAGGATTTCCTCTGCAAGTCTCTTGTACATAGGCTTCCCACTCTTCCCTCTTGCAGCATCAAGAATCCATTTTGTAGCAAAAAAGAATCTCTTGTCAGCTTTTACCTCTACCGGTACCTGATAAACCGCACCCCCAATTCTCTTTGACTTAATCATTGTCACAGGAGAAGCATTTTCAATAGCAGTTCTCACTACTACCGTAGGATTCATATGTCCACTTGCCTTAATATCCTTGAGGGTATCTGCATAAATTTTCTTTGCAACACTTTTCTTACCGTGTTTCATGATGAAATTAATCAATTTCTCTTCATAATCGAAAGTGTCCAAAGTTTTATTTTTAATCACTGCCATCTTAGAACTAACAAAAACAAATTAAAATTATTTACCAGCCTTAGGTCTCTTTGCTCCATAGCGAGATCTACTCTGCTTTCTATTTGCTACTGCATTTGCATCGTATTTTCCTCTCACGATATGGTATCTCACACCTGGCAGATCCTTCACTCTTCCTCCTCTTACAAGCACAACACTATGCTCCTGAAGTGAGTGAGCTTCTCCTGGAATATATGCCAATACTTCTGCACCATTAGAAAGTCTTACTTTTGCGAACTTTCTCTGAGCTGAATTTGGTTTCTTTGGTCCCATTACTGATACCTTAAGACATACTCCTCTCTTAAATGGAGCAGGCTGCACAACCTTTTTGTTTCCTTGAAGCTTGTTTACTCCAAACTGAAGCACAGGTGCCTTTGACTTAAAAGTCTTCTTCACTCTTCCTTTTTTAATAAGTTGATTAATCGTTGGCATTTGATATTTCCAGAAATCTAAAGATAAATCGTCAATGCAATGACACAATATATATAAAACTCCTCACTAAAATCAAGAGAAAAATTAAAAAATACAATTTCATTTGTTCGTGTCTAGCATTATTACGAAGTTTTTGGGCGAGAAAAACGAAAGGAAGCCTGATTTTTTACATTTTAAAATCAAGAAATGAATTGTAAAAAGCTTTTTCTTAGTTCCTTATAAAGTAAGAAAAAATCTGACCCCACGAAGAGATCAGACTTTTTTTGATTAAGAATATGACTACACCTCTGCATGATATTCTGCATCCTTTGAGAAGGCAAGAATAGGATAGAAAATAACTGGCAAGAACCAAAGTCCTAATGCAAAACCTGTTCCTTTCCCAAATTTTTCAGCAATTTTAAACTGAGCTACAATCATTAAGACTCAAAGTACAGGAGGAAAAAGCAACCACCATGTCCAATTTGGTTTTCCTGCAAGCTTTAAAATCAAATAAATGTTGTAAAACGGGATAATCGCTCATCGTCCTGGAAGCTTCGCTTTCTGAAAAATCCTCCACCAAGAAACGAGCATTAGCAAAGAAGTTGCTAATATTAAAATCATAAAAACACCAGACACCACTTCTAGACCAGAGCTCATAACTCCCTGCCCAGCACCTGCCATCATAGCGTCTTCATACCCTAATTCCATTGGTTCCATCCTATTATGAATAAAAGAATAAAAAGCGAATAGATTCTCCTACTTTTCAAAGTAAAATAGAGAACGATTCATCTGCACTATAGCAAAATTTTTAGACAAAACAAGTCTTTTTCTGAAAAAGCCCGTTCTTTACTAAAAAAAAGAAAAAGCAGAGTTTTTATGCTCCACTTTTCCCTTGTATTCTAAGGTATTGCTTTTTTATAAGTAGTAAGAAGTCTAAAGACATAAAATATTCCTGACTTCAAGACTTATTTTCTATAAACTGACAATGCTTTATTGAATTCTTCTGCACCTGGAGGCAAGTTTCCTCGCAAGCTTGGATTGTATTCTACAAGCACGGAAGCTCCATTGATCACAATATCTCTTTTTTCTGCTGGAGATTTTCCTCCTCCATTTCACTTAAACCAAGTATAGAGTTCAGATCTTCTAGCTGACACAACATCTGATAGATCTCCGATAGCAACTCCCTTGATATGCAAGTTTCCATAATTACATCGCTCGCTTTTTGAAAGCTTCTCAGCAGTATTTTTCAGATTTTCATGATTTGAAGATCCAAATCCCTCTCCAGCATAGAAGATTCCTTTTACCATTTGTCCTGCATGACCATAGTTCTTCAAATCTCCATTACAAGAATCTTTGGCATCAAAGATAATGTGACCTTTTGTCATAATCATTGCATTGGAATAGAGACTACCCTTAATCAGAATGTCAGCTCCATTCTTAGCAATTAAGGTAAACGGTTTATCCGTAGCAATTCCCATATTCTGAAGATCAATTTGCTGATCTCCCTCTACGAAGTAAATTGACTTTCCTGGAACTTTTTTGAGGTTGACTTTAACCTTTTTAGCAAGTTTTGAATACTTCGCTACAAATCTATCATAGGTCTTTCCTAAAGAAGCTGGAACCTTATAATTTGAAGCATTTACATTTTTGTCTGTATTAAATAATGGTTCTCCTCTCTTCGTTTGATAATTTTTTAACGGTGTAGAAGAAGAAACCTCTCCATACGGACTCTTTTGGACCAGATAAGGATCTGTCACAGCAAAGTTTACCTCACAAATCTCCTCTCCTTCCCACTTAAGAGTTCCAGACTTTCCCTTGCCTTTTTCATCTGTAGTACAAGTCCTATAACCAACATCCTTGAGCGAAAGTTTATATTCTCAAAGCTTTCCTCCATTTGGAGTCCAAGGCAAATCAGTTCAATCACTTAAAGAAGTATTATATCAAAACTTTTCAATAAACAACTTAGAAGATAACGGCAACAATATTGGATAATCATTCTGGTTATCTAGAGAAGCAAAGACATTCTTTACTAGTTCTTTATTCGCTAGTTCACTACCTCCAAACCATCCTTTCATATTCTGACTAATCCAATCACCTATAACAGGATATGTAGAAGATAAAGCTGAATTCCATCCCTCTAGATTAATACACTTAGTTTTAAATGTATATACTGGGCTAGAATTATTTTTTCATGGACCATATACTGCAAATTCACATTCCATTGATCCAAGCTCAATCTTATTAGATGCATCTTTATCATCACACTTGTAAGCAAAATTGTTTCTCAACCAGTCTTGTTTTTCTTTAACAGTTTTCATACCAAGCTGAGCTTGCATATTCCAATAGAACGGAAGCACTTCTCCCTTCATAATCGAAATAGAACCGTTTTGCACATTGAAACACTGTGGAGCAATCTTCTCTCCATCTTTTTCTAATCTACAATTAGCATTACAAGTATATCCTACATAATTTTTGTCGTATTCATCTGTATATTTAAAGAGTTTTCCATCTGATCCAATCGTTCCTTTCCCTCCAAGGTCACAGATTTCATTTCCATCTTTTTTACCATTTCCACAGGATGGGTTATACCAACCTCAACCTCCACTGTATCCTCCTCATCCTCAACCTCAACCACCTCAACCTGAGGTCGTCTTGTACACTTCAGCAGGATCTTCATCATGTCCTTCTTTACCTCCTGGCTTAGGATAGTAAACATGAGCAATATTTTTCTGATCTCCTTTTTTCTGAGTTTTAATAATAATGGTAAGTGCATCACCAGACATAAAGTAACCACTATTCATCTCTACTTTCCAAACGATATCTGTTGGTTGTGTTCATGATACAGTAGGAGTAATGGTATAAGATGGCTTATTGGCATTATTAGCTCAAAAAGTAATCACTCCCGTAAAGGCATTATCAGGCAAGAGCCATGAACCAGTATCAAAAGTCAGATTTCCTTCTATTCTATCTGTCACTCTAAATCCTGTCAATGGAGCCGTTGCACCAGAGATTACTAGCTTAAAATAAGCAGTTCCGTTATCCATATTGAGTCTATTATCTTCTCGTGGACCGGTAATAGCGGTACTTACATATTTCTTGATCTTGAGCTTCACATCCTCAAGTTTTGGCATAACATCCTCTGGATCACAATTTGGATTTGTCGGATCATCAGGATTAAAGACACAAGCAATATTGGTATATTTAGTTTTTGAGGTTTCTATGAGCTTTGACTTGAATTTCAAAAGAAAAGAATCTGATTTTTTGAACCCTTTTGGAAACTTTAATTCCCAAGTAAGTGTCGTCAATCCCTGGCTATTTACTCCAGTGGCAAAGCTTACTACTGTAGTTTCTGTCGTTTGCCCTGTAAGGAACTGAGTATTTGGGATGAAAACAAGCCCTTTTGGCAAGGTATCAACTACCTTAAGCGTATCAAATTCTCCAGTAAGATTAGAAACCTTGAGCGTAAACTCTACCGTTTCTCCGCTAAAAACCTGATTTTTATCTACTGTTTTTTCAATCTTTACCGCTCTATTTGCTGGATGATAGGTCGCATCATCATGATCAACAAGAATATTGTTTACATAGATTCCAACCCAGTTTACTCTCGCATCTTGATGACCAGAAAGCACTCTTCCTGTCAAAAGAAGGTACCCATTCTGACCTGGAGCAAGATCAAATCCTGAATATTCTAGAACCTGAACCCCTCCGCTCAGATATAATCCTTTTGTATATGGACTCACTCCATGAATTTCACTACTTACATACTCAAGATTCAGTGGCAAGAAGTCTTTGATACTTACATTGTAGATTGTTTTTGAACCAGTATTTCCGAATGGCATTCTAAATCCAACGAGTTCTCCTACCTTGTATTTATGATTTTTATCTCCTTCAAGCTCCTTCTCAATAAAAGGAGGAACAATTGGAGTATCTGGCTCTACAATAAGAGGAACAACATCATGATCATCTTCATCAGTTGCTGGAGTACAGTCACCTCCCTTCTTTCCATCACCATCAATATAGTGATTGTCTTCTCCTACGATACAGTCATTATTTGGGTTCTGATCTGGAGTAGAATCTTTATCGGTAGTTCCATAATCCCCTGAGTTATCTTTACTAATCTCAGCTTTATTCAGAATTTTTGTTCCTTTAAAAGATTTTGAAATTCTCATTGTTAGAGAGAGGTCTAATTTTTGACCTGGCTGAATGGTCTGAGTAATGATTCTCATAGCTTTATCTCCGTTTTTGGTCCATTTAGCATCTTCAAGGATCAATCCCTCTGGAATATATTCTGTTACCTCAATATTTTTGGCAGCAAGATTTCCCTGATTGTATACTGTGATGGTAAAATCCACCAAATCACCAAGTTCATATTTCTTCTTATTCGTTGTTAATTTCTTGGTAAGCGCAAGATCATAAACAGGTTTATTTTCCCATTTACATTTATTATTACAAATTTTATCAGATGGCTGATTTGGAGCTTTTGGATCACATTCTTCTCCATACTGCTGCTGAACGATTCCATCTCCACATCGTAATTCTCTCGCCTGACATTCGTTTGATTCAGTTTTTTTATTTCCTACTTTACATCCCCAAGTATAGACACCCTTTGCATCTGGTCCAAGAAATGAGAAAACTTCTCCTGGTTTACAAAGTGGCATCCCTGAATTAAGCCAAGCCTGAGGGTAGTTTTTATTATAATGAATTTGACCGTTATATTGACTATTACATTTTGGCTGTTCCACTGGAGTATTGATTGGCTTACATGAGGCATCACAACCCCCATTTCCCCAGCCTGTTTTATTTGGATCTTTTGGATCACATTGCTCACCATATTTTGTATCCAAAATTCCATCTCCACACCAGCGAATTACGTGTTGCTGACACTCAACAATTGCACGATTGTTTGATGATGTAGATAATTTATCATCATTATCATACAAAGTAATAGTTCTAAACTCCGCATCTCGTGAGGGGAATTTGGTTGGAGCTTGTGGATGTGTACCATCTGATCTAAAGTTTGGCTTATAGAATTTTTTTCCATCAAACGCTGTATATGGAACATCCAACTTCCAGTCATAAGAAAATGAAGCTCCACTTACCTCTTCAGCAGTAGTCATATGTCTTACTTTTTCTCCTGGATTAACCTTCCATCATCTTACCCCCAAAAGATCGCGGTTAAAGATAATCAAACCATTTCCTTTTACATGATTTGATGGGTTATACAATAAGTACTTCCCCCTAGTTAAGACTTTATTCTTATGCAAATACAGTGCACCAGGATTTGATGCAGGATTAACAAAATTATCAAGATATACCCCATACTGATTGAGATACACCTCCTGCTGTCTTACCTCATCACACTTTTGATTAAACCAATAATCATTTGTTGAAGAATCCCAGCTTTGCTGTGATATTCCTACCACCTCTGCCATAGAGAAGCCATGCATAACAAACCCCAACAACAATGTGAGAATTAAAATTTTTGATTTCATCTTCATTTACTAAATCAATAAAATATTACTTTCTGCTTATTATACTATCTACTTCCTCATCCATTTCCATTTTCGCTTCATTTCATTCCTGATCAATCATGGGTACTTGAGTTTTGGTTTGTTGATCCTCCATGAGCTCCTAAAGGAGTTCCGCCATCACCAGATCCTGTACTTGTTCCCCCCTCTTGTTCTGTATGCCCTCCATATCCATAATCTTGCTTTTTTTCAACTTCCATTCCTCCAAAAGCACCACTAAAATTAACATTTTTTTCCTCAGCACTAGCTCTTGCTAGACTCTCTCCAGTATTGTAGGTCATTTTTCCTTCTGAAAGCGTAATCTGCTCAGCCTCTTCTATTCTTAGATTTCAAAGCTCAAGTCCAATAGACTGGTTTGCACACTCTGCAAGAAAATAAGCTACTGGATTTACATTAATACTAATTTTCTTTCAATTGTCAACATCAACTTCTCCTTTCTCTAATAAAGTTGATAAGGCATTATTTGTAAGAAATCATTTATCATTTACGCCGTTTTTTCCTCTATTAGCAACCTTTCCTAAGCTTTCTGATATGGTCTGCATTTGGGCTGGATGGTTTTTGAGATTATTAATAATCCATTTCTTTGCATCTTCTTTTGATGAATCAGGAAGCTCAAAAGTCTGACCTAGGGTATTTGTATTACCATAAGGAGTGAGCCCCATACCCCTCTCAGTAGGTTTCACACCTTTTCTATAGAAAGCAGTAAATCCAATAATATTCCTCTTGATTCCAGACTCCGTTAATTTCAATTTTTCAGCTAGTTGTGCGTAATCCACTCCCCCAACTTCTGTAAAAGCTTGTAAAGCTGACTTATACTTAAATTGACTATCTCTGACCTGCGTCAGCTTTTGAATCTCTTCATTTGAATCTTTTAACTTTGAATCAATTTCTGCCATAATAACCTTAATCTGATCGATTACCTGATGAGCAAGCTGCTGATTTTTAAAATGTTCATTATTATTTTCTCCAATAATTTCTAAGGCATTATATAATGCCTTTTTTTGTTTACTTTGTTTACTTTTTTCTATTGCCTTGAGCAACTCCTTTGCCGCCAGAAGATATCCTTTTTTATCCTTAGCATCAACAATTGTATCTGCTTTTGAGTTCTCGACTACCTCTCCAGTAGTTTCTGTATTCTTTTCAACTGTAGATGATTCATCCGTAGTATTCTCAACTGTAGATGGTTTAGCTGTTTCTATAATATTTTCAACTCTCGATGCTCCAGCCACTTTTCTATAAGCTTGAGATTTTTCATTTCGCATCTGTTTTAACCGACTTTCAAGTCCTTCAAGGGCTTTAGAAACCTCCTTCTTAAGGGTGTCGAGAGATTCAGAATTTGATGGAAGAGTATTAATAATTTGCAAACCACCTGTCTCTACAGTTTCAACCTTTTCACCATCAAATTTCAATCCATTCGTTGCATTAATCTTAACTGATTCACCTTTTGCGTCCAATACTTTTTCAGGTTTTTCACCTGTTTCTTTGATCAATTCCCCCTTCTCATTAAGAGAATACCCTTTCAAGCCCTCTAATGTCTGTAATTTAGCATTAAATGCAGAGATTTTTTGTGCCAACTGATAGTCCTCCGATTGTTCTGGGACCATCTCTGTAGTCAAGGTAGTGAACTCATCACCCTTTTTATACCCAATATCTAGCAATGCACTGGCCTTATTTGTTCCTGCATTGGTCAAGAAACGATAAGAAAGTCCTTTTGGCAAAATAAATGCTGTCTTCTGTTTGTTCATCTTAAGATATTTTTGCATATCTTTATTAATTCTTACGGTGAAGCCTTCTTTATTGATCAAAGATTTTGGCAGATGAACCTGTCCCTCTTTATCCATAACAATCTTTTCTCCTCTCAAGATATTTGAAGCTTCAAGTTGTTTCTGAATGAATGCAAAGTCACTAGATTCGACCTTCTTCTCTTTCTCATCTCAAACCCCACGCTCAATCCTTTGCTGATATCTCGCCCAAGATTCAGGAGAATCTTCATATGAGAAGTTTTTATATTTCGTTAGCGTCACACCTAATGTTCCTATAGGAAAGAATCCAGCCAAAAATTGAATTCCCAGAGAAGCTCCTGTAAATTTCCATCCCTTTGGTAAACCTTGGATCGCATTATCTCTCCAACTCTCTGCATATCGTTCTCCGATAAATTGAGATGCCTTTTCAGCGTCTAATCCTTGATCTTGAACCATTTTAAGAATTGAAGTCAGATTTTCTGTTGCTTTCTGGATTTCTTCTTTAGATGAGTTCTTGAAAAGACTTTGAAGCGTCTGAGCAATATCTGGGTACTTATCTCCTTCTTTTGTCAAAAGCTTCTTGATAAGTGGAGTAATTTCCTTTTTGATGTGTGCATACTGTTTTTCAATACCTTTAATCTGATTTTTTTCAAATCCAATACTTGCTCCGTATGATGGGATTTTTCCAATCATTGTCAGATTTACTCCTGCGGAGAAAGTTTTCAAAGAGGTCGGATCGACACTTCCAAGTACCTTTTTAGCATTAACATCCTGCTCAATACCTACTCTAAATCCATAAATTGGGATAAGCCCCAAAGTTGTTCCTGCATTAAGTCCAACAGAAACTCCTCCATCTTTCCACTTTACCACTTCCGTATTCCAAGCAACACTTACTCCTGCAAAAGACTTTCCCTCCATAGTTGCTCCTGTACCCAGAGAAAAAGAAAGTCCCTTCAAAATCTGATTTAATGGCACATTAACCCCGATACCAAGTCCATTCACCTTAGCATTAGCTCCAGACTCTTTCATTTTTGAGAGTAAATATCCAGAAAGATTCGCCATCAAAGTTTCTCTTGCTGCAGCAGACAAGTTTTTTGTAGCAGGATCAGTTGCGATCTTATCTTCTATTGCTTTTAATTCTTCTTTTGAAAAATTAACTCCCTCCCTTATTTTAGAGATTATTTGTCCTAATTGTTTCCTCTGATCTCAAGTAAGTTCACTTTTATTAAAAGCCTTATTGAGCTCCTGCCAATCTGAAAGCGACCACTTTTCCCCCCCCGTTGTAAGTTTAGCTTTTATATTTTTTGGCAAACCTGTAAGCTCCTGAAGTGCCTGATTTTCTTCTTTTTCAGTATAAAAAGTAGTTTTTTCAAGAGAATGCCTAAGGGCATCTGGTCCATAACTCATAATATCTACAGCATCTACAGGAGAATCCATCAAAGCTGACTGCACTTTAATTGCATTTTTAATATCAGCACTAAGCCACTTAGCGAAAGAATCAGCAAATGGAGCTTTTAATTCTATATTTTCTCCTTTACTATTCAGATAATTTATAATATTTGCTGAGATATTATCCATTGTTTTTCCATTTCTCTGAGCCATAATCAAAGCTTGATCAATCTGATTTCCCCTCTTTGTTCCTCTCCCATCAAGACGATTTCTCATTCCATCAAAATTGGTATCAGTAAGAAGTGCTGTGATCTTATCCTCTACTGATTTCCCCTCTAAAGCATTGATTAATACTCTAAACTTCCCTAAATCTGACTTTTGAATTCAGAATTTTTCTTGTTCTTTTAGATACTGTTTATAGGCTTTTTTATTGATATATTCCTTAATTTCCTCATTAGAATAGCCAGAGTATTGCTTCAATTCCTGAATTTCCTGTGCATGTTCTTTTAAATAATTATTCTTTAGGTCTTTAAACTCTCCTGTATCTGCTGCAAAAAATTCTTTCTTGAACTCTTTTTCTCCTGCCTTTCTTTCTTTTTTAGAAATCGGCATGCTAACATTTTCTACAATGATTTTATCAAGAGATTGTCCCAAATTAAGCAATCCTGTTTCCAAGGTTCCAATTACTGCATTCCATCTTGAAGTATCAGGATTTCCCCTTTTCGCCTCAAGATATGCAAGATAACCCTTTTGAAGTTTATCTACTTCTTTTTCTGACCATTCTTTTTTATCTTTTCTAGCAAAGCTCTTTTCTAACTCTACTTTTGACATTTCACCTTTATTGAAAGCTCTAATTACTTCCATCAAAGAAACATTTGAGTTCTCCTTTAGCATAATAATTGCCTTCTTGAAATCTGATTTAAGCTTTTTTTCTACTTTATTTAGCTTTTCTTCTACTAATAAATTACCTCAGAGAATTTTATTAAGATTTTCCATTTCCTGATCAGAAATCGCTAAAGAAACATGTTCACTAGAAGAAAGTTTTACTTCCTCCTTAGATTCGTCTTTCGATCTAAAGTTTTCTACCTTATAAGTAGAACCACTTCTTATTCATCCTTCCAATTTAGCCAATTCGACTTTTTTATCCTTAATTGCTCTCTGAATTTCGACCTTCTTTGCCTTTTGATCTTTATCTACTGAAATTTTATTAAAAAGTTTTTCAAAATTTTGCCTCTCTTGCTGAGAAAGATTTTGATATACCTTTTTCATCTGATCCTCAGAAAGACTTGAAAGAATTTTAGATTCCTTCTCTTCTAATTTTTTTTCTAAAAGCTTCAAAGCTTCCTTATCAGAAAGAACTTCTTTCATCATCTCAAGATCCTTCTCTCCCACCTCTTTCCCATCTTTAAGATGTTCTAAAGTAGAATTAACTTTGTCCTTCATCTGAATAGTATCTGCCATTTTTACTAAGAATAAGTAATAAAAAATATTTTTTCGTTTTAATTTGACTATATTTCGGCTAAAATCTGATCGAGATCTTGATTTAATGTAGTTTCAGTTTTTTCTTGATTTCTTAGATTTTCTACTGCGAGGATTGCTCTTTGTAACTTCCTTTTTTTCATCTCATCAGAGCTACTCTGTACAACACTCTTAAATACCTGAAAAAGATCTTCTGTCTGTTCCTCATTCAAGATATTATACCTCATAAGGACAAGGAATCCTCTTGCTGGTTCCCAGATTTCTTTTACTTTCTCTAGAAAGATAGTAATATAATCTCTCTTCGTCATCATATTCACCAATAGTAGAATAAAATTTCCTACTCCAAGTATACTTTATTTTTTTTATTTGTCTTATTTTTTCTCTATTTCATCATTTTATCTCCTTGCCTTTTTTGTATTTTATGATAAAATAAAAAATCCTGAATGAGATTTCAGGATTCTATATACAATTATGAAATACTTAGAGCTGATTAAGCGCAGATTTCGTCTGTTCAAAAATTACTTCTACCGTTTGCTGAGCATCGATGGTAATCAATTTTCCAGTACTTTGAAAGTATTGAATTACTGGCATTGTTTCCTGCTCAAAAAGATCTAACCTTTGATTAATTGTATCCATATTAAGATCATCAGCACGATTCTGAATTTTTGCTCTTTCCAAGATTCTCTGAACTGCAACAGTCCTAGGAATATCAAAATAAACTGCAAAATAATCTCTCTTATGTTTATATTCTTTACTGAGGAAATAATGCATTTGAGGAATCGTTCTTGGAAAACCATCTGCCAAAATCAAATCCTTATCGCCCAAAAGATGATAATACATATTAAAAAGATCAAAAATTAGATTGTCATCTAACATTTTTCCCTGTCTAATACGATCTTTAATATAAGTTGCAATAATATTATCATTCGAAGATAAAGCCCTAAAAACATTTCCCGATTCTAGGTATCTTAGACGAGAATATTCATTAAGAAGAAGTTCCGCTTGGGTTCATTTCCCAGATCCTTGGATTCAAAATAAGATAAGGTCCTTATTCATTACTATTCATACTAAAGAGTAAAAAATCATCTTCACATAGATAAAGCCTCATATTTTTTCAAGAGAAAAAAGAAAAAACCAACCATAAAGATCAGTCTTTTCTCCAGTAAAAAAATTATCTCTTTGACCAAGTAGGTGCTTTTCTCGCCTTTTTCAAACCTGGCTTCTTTCTTTCCTTAACTCTAGGATCTCTCTTAAGAAGTCCATGTGGCTTCAATGTAGGCCTCAAATCAGAATTCCATTCTACTAAAGCCCTTGAGAAAGCAAGCTTAATTGCATCAGACTGTCCTGCAATTCCTCCTCCTACAATCTTGATTTCTGCATCAAATTTTTTGAGTACATCATTACCAAGTGTAGTAAAAGGCAAAACTGCATTCTTATAGAGGTAAATATTCCCTCCAAAGTAATCAGCAAGTGTATATTCTTTACCTGTTGCTGTCTTTACAAGGATATTTCCAGCTCCCTTAGCATAGAGCTTTACAGTTGCTGTCGTTTCTTTTCTTCTTCCAACTGCGTTAGTGTATTCTCTGTTTGTCATTACTTGTAAAGGTTAATTGGTTTAAAATTATCGTATTTGGTAGTCGTTCCTTTGATGAGCTTTAATCTTTTAATTCTAGGATCTCTAAGCTTATTTTTTGGAAGCATACCTCTTACCGCATACCACAAAGCTTTACCAGGATTTTTTTTGAGAAGCTCTCCAAGAGTAATACTCTTCAAATTTCCCTTATATCCACTATAAGAATAATAAACCTTATCTGTTAGCTTCTTTCCTGTTACTGCAATATTTTCAACATTTTCTACAATAACGAAACTTCCTGCATCTCGGAAATCAGAATAATAAGCTCTATCCTTTCCCATAAGCTTCTTAGCAATATCTACCGCTAATCTTCCAAGGGTTTTTCCTGTAGCATCTACACGATACCATCTTCTATTTTTCTCCTGATCAGTCTGCCTAATCCAGATGGTTTTATTTAAATCTTTTTTCGTAAACTCCATGATTAGTCCTATACGATAATTAAAATAAATTGAGTCTTCTCTATACGAGCTTGAGCATGGTTTTTGCAGCAGCATCTCCTACTCTAAATCCAAGTTTATAAGAAGTCGTAAAACCTGAAGTTCTTTTTTCTTCTCTATATTTTGGAAGTAAAGTTTCAATAACTTTCTTTCCTTCGGCTTCACCATAAACCACAGATTTCACATATCTAATCGCTTCTCTCAAAGCTCCCTTTTCATCATATTTAGCATCAAAACTTAGCAAAGTTGAGAAGAATGTATCGGCAAAAGCCTTAAGTACCTTAACCCTCTTTGGAGTTGTTGTCAATTTTCCAGCTCTAATCAAACTAGAAAGCTGCATCCTCATAAAAACTGTTTTACTTTTTGCTCCAGTATTCAACTGCAAGAGCTTATTCTGCTGATGTCTCATCTTATCTACACTAATAAATGATAAATTTTTTATCCAAGCAAGGTCTTACCAATATTTGTAAGTGAAGAAGTAATCTCATCAATAGCCTTTCTTCCAACTCCTTTCATTACAAGCAATTCTGATTTCTTCTTCTTTTCTAAATCCTCAACATAGAGAATATTATTCTTGATCAAAGCATTTCTTGTTCTTTCACTCAATGGAAGTGCATCAATCGGCATTGTTTTTACTGAACCTACTTCTTCAGCAGGCATTTCAGTCTCTTCATTGAGATCATTATAATCAACCAAAACTGATTTATCAATATAAACATCATCAAAGATAAAGAGTTTTGCATAACTTGCAAGTACTTCACCTGCAAACATTACGATCTCCTGCGGTGAAACTGATTCATATTTTGCTTTAATCTCAAGATTGAGCGCATCTTTCGTACTTCCACTAAAATCCTCAATCACTTCTTCTACATCATATCTTACATAATCCACAAGAGAGAAATCATTGTCAATCAAAAGTAAATTTACTTCTGATCCTTCACCCTTTTCATCTCTCTGTCTCAAATAATCCAGACTATAGTATCCATATCCTTTTTCTATTCTTACTTCCATATTAAGCTCTACTGAACTATCAGTAATCTCAAATAAATGTTCCTCTCCATTCAAAAGTTCAACTCCTGAAGGCAACTTCAAATCAGCTGCAGTATAAACACCGATTCCTTTAAATCTCTGAGAGATTCGCTGAAGGGTATCAGCATTTTCATTTATTCTAAAGCGAAGCTTTTTAAAGTTTAACATAACATTAATCACATTTTCTTTCACTCCACTGATAATATCGTATTCATGAGGTACTCCTTTAATCTTCAATCCAGTCACCGCACCCCCAAGATTATAAGCAAGGATAATTCTTCTAAGTGCATTTCCAAGCGTATGCCCAAATCCTCTTGGAACATATTTTAATTCAAACCTCGTGGCACCATCGTCTAACTGGCTGTATACAATCTTCGGAACTCCAATAAAGTGTTGTATGTTCAACATAGAAGTAGGAATATAATATAAAGTTTTTGTGTTTTATTACTCTCTGGATTACTTAAGCTCTCGCATAGAATTCAATCACTTTCAAGAGATCTCCAAGCACTTCTATTTCTCCTGTTTGTGGCATTCCAAGTACTTCTACAGTATAATTATTTCTATCCACCTTAATCCAAGAAGGGATTTTAGCCGGAGAAGCTTTTGACGCATCAGAATATAATGCTGAATTCTTAAGTTTCTCTTTTAAAGTAATTTTGTCTCCAGCCACAACGAATGTAGAAGGAATATTATGCTTTACTCCATTAAGAAGAAAATGCCCATGACTTACCATTTGTCTTGCCTGCATAATTGTATTTGCAAGTCCTGACCTCAAAATAATTACATCAAGTCTTCTTTCCAAGAATTGAAACAATGCTACATCGTGAGAAAGGTTATTATTTTTAGCATATTTTGCAGCAGTTTTCTTTACGATCGTTGCAAACTGCTTTTCTGAAAGAAGATAACTTCTCTTTACTACCTGCTTATTTCTCAAAAGTTTCCCATATTCAGAGTTTCTCTGCATTCCAGCACCATGCTGTCCAGGCAAAGCCCTTCTCTTTTTAAGATTATACTTCTGAGAACCAAAAAGATTTACTCCTTCTCTCCTACATAGTCTAAATTTAGCTCCTGTGTATCTCATATCTCCTATGAAAATAATAAATAAACTGAAAGATGATCTTATAGTATCTTTAACCAAGAATTAGTTTCTTTTTGGTCTTTCTCCTTTACACCCACCGAATTGGATTCAGGTTTCTTCCTTAATGTAAGCAATATCAATTACTCCAATTTCAGTAACTGCCTTAAAAACCCCTTCTCTTGCCATTCCTACTCCTTTAAAGATAATTCCGATTTCTTTAAGTCCGTAGTTCTGAGCATCTTTGAGAATCTGTTTTGTAAGCATTTCTGCTGCATAAGGAGTACTCTTTTTTGACCCCTTGTATCCAACCTTTCCTGTTCCACCACCAAGAATTTTATTTCCCTCTTGGTCAATAAGAGTTACGAGGGTATTATTTGAAGTTGTGTGTACATGCAAAATTCCACTTACCACCTTAATATCTTTCTTCTTTGCCTTTGTAACAGCCATTTCAATAGAAAAAAATGAGATAAAATTATTTCTTCAATACTGGTCTTACTTTAGACCTTCCGAGAAGTTTCTTTGCAGTTCTTCCGTTCTTTCTCGTCAATTGTCCTCTTACAGGAAGTCCAAGATTGTGTCTCATTCCTCTGTAACATTTAATTTCCTTTAATCTCTTGATTGCAGAAGCAACTTCTCTTTTAAGATCGTTTTCAAGAACATAATTCTTGAGCTCATCAGAAATCAGCTTTTGTTCTTCTTCTGTAATATCCTTTACTTTCTTCATATACTCAATCTTGAGATTTCCTAAGATTTTCTTTGATCTTTCTCTTCCGATTCCGTAAATATTTGTTAGTGCAATCCAAATAGATTTCTCTTCTGGAAGAACATGCCCCATCAATCTAAACATTCCTCAAAAAATACAATAAATAAAAAACTATCCTTGCCTAGCCTTATGTCTAGGATTTTTCTTACAAGTAACATAGAGTCTACCTTTTCTCTTTACAATTTGACAATACATACATCTTTTTTTAAGAGAAGTTACCACTTTCATCGTCCTTAATCATAACATTTAAAGAGTTTTGCTTCCTTACTACTCCTGAGTTGGAGCCTTGGTCGCTACATTATATCTATATACAATTCTCCCTTGCTTCATATCATACTGATTGACTTCAACTTTAACCCAATCACCTTCAATGATTCCGATATGAGATTGTTTCATTTTCCCTGCTTTATAGCAAGTAATAATCATATCCGTATCCTTGAGCTTTACCATATATTTTCCAGCAGGTAATTGTTCAAGAATCTCTCCATCTCGTTCTAACATTCAAGCTTTAGCCATTAAGCACTAATCTTTTTAACAGTTAAAACCGTTTGAAGCGGTCTAAATCCCTTCAATCTTGCATACCTTGTCTTTCTTTTAAATTTTAAGATTCTAACTTTTTCTCCTTTTTGAGTAGTTCCAACCTCAAATTCAACTTGAGCTCCAGACACATACGGTGTTCCTACCTTTACTTCAGCTCCCTTTTCATCAAAGAGTGCAAGTACTTTATCAGTAAGTAACTTTTCACCCTGTGCCTTATCTACATTATCTACGATAAGTTCAGCTCCTTCTGAAACAATATATTGATGTCCTTGCAAATCTACAACTGCATACATTCTCTAGTAAAATATCAAAATAAAGCTTACACAATCTTTCCAAGTTGTGCCAAAGTATTATACTTCTTCTTTGTCTTTCTATAAGCATCAGATACGATAGCCCTCATTCTCTTATATCTTCTAGAAGAAGGAAAATCATAACTTACAAACTTTCTATACCATTTAGTACCATAGTGTTGTTGTTTCTTTGCTTTGTCCAAAATATGAGAAGCCCAAAGCTCTTTCTTGTAAAAAGAAATAAGTCTTTCGTTGGTATTCAAATCTCCAGTTCTTCGAACGGTAAATCACATGAATATAACAAATAATAATTAAAACCTAAATTAACCTTTTTGTAAGTTAAGTTGCCGAGGACCGGAATCGAACCGGCACGAGGGTATAAGCCTCAAAGGATTTTAAGTCCTTCGTGTCTACCAATTCCACCACCTCGGCTCTGTAAACACGAGAAGAGGAGCGATAGCGATGATCACTATCACCCCATTTCTTATTTATTTAATAACCTCTTCGTAAATTTTATCAAATACCGTAGGAAATGCTACCGCAATATTTGAAAGCACCTTTCTATCAAGTTTAATATCCTTTTGATACATAGTATTTACAAATACTGAATATTTTCCTCCTTTTTCTCTAATTGCAGCAGAAAGTCTTTCAATCCAAAGCCTTCTGAAATCTCTTTTCTTAAGCCTTCTACTCACATAAGCATGTTGACCTTGTTTTACCAAAGCAAGCCTTACCTGCTTGTAGAGATTTTTTCTTCCTAACCTAAATCCAGAAGCTTGAGCGATAAACTTCTTATGCCTTCTCTGTCTCTGTAATCCATTTGTTACTCTTACCATTGTTTATCTTATTTATAAGGAAGTAAATTTTTCAACATCTTCGCAGCAGCACCAATAACCTCTTTTCCATATCAGAATTTTTTATTATTTTTTCCTTTATTGGTCAAAAGGTGATTATTACATTGCTTACTAGACAATACCTTATCTTTTTTCGTAATTTTAAACCTTTTAAGTGCTCCAGAATGCGATTTTAGTTTCTTAGCCATGAATTAAGCCTATTTACTAAATAAAATAACACTGTATCCGTTTGCTTCTTTTTTAGGGGTATCATATTGAGATTTTCCATACTCAAGGAGCGAATCCTGAATAAGTTTCAATTTTTGAACTGCTTTATCAGCATACATTCTCTCACGCCCTTTCAATCTGATAGAGAATTTCACATTATCTCCATCCTGAAGAATTTCCTGAGCTTTCTTTATCTTGAGCTGAAGATCATTATCTCCTATAGAATAACTCACTTTTAATTCTTTTGTATCTTTTCCCTTCTGAGTCTTCCTTCTTTCTTTTTCTTCTTTTCCTTTTTGATACATATACTTTCCATAATCGGTCATTCTCACTGTAGAAAGCATTTTCTCAGGATCATAAGTTAACTGTACCAAATCAAGTCCTCTTTCCTGAGCCATTTCCAAAGCAATCCTCCTAGGAAAAGTTCAAAGATTATTTTTTTCATCATCTATGATCATTACACTTGGAGCTTTAATCTGATCATTTACATAGATCATCTTTGCCTTGAAGGGATACATTCCTCCTTTATCAGCTTTCTGCCCTCAAAACGCTTTCTTTGGTCATCAAAAATTCTGATTTGTTCCTGATGCCTTAAAAGTTTTTTGATCCATACGAAGTGCAATGAGAATAAATTGAATCGCTCCCGGAGGGACTCGAACCCTCGATTTCCACCGTGAGAGGGTGGCGTCCTAAACCACTAGACCACGA
>ERZ773018.64-NODE-64-length-72499-cov-10.445102_pt1 | contig 72499 bp, 66 predicted proteins | sample MGYA00580840_ERZ773018 | MGnify/ENA primary metagenome ERZ773018 (study PRJEB29015, sample SAMEA2738125) | human oral metagenome | biome: human oral; feature: human-associated habitat; material: saliva | place: China | collected 2256 ... | reverse complement strand
CCTATAAAACCCCATGGAAAAATTATAGGGAAGGGATGATTTTGCCTGTATTTGTCTGTCTAACTCCATGTGATAATTACCCAATGACACCCTCTGTAATCCCCACTGACGGCGACAAACAAGCGCTGGTGGCCAGGCTTCGTCAGGAGCGTGCGGCGGGTGTGCGCGGCGGAATCTACCACCGCCTGCAGGTGGAGATGACCTACAACTCCAACCATATCGAGGGGTCCCAGCTCACCCAGGAACAGACGCGCCTCATTTTTGAAACCTCAACAGTTGGCGGGGACGGCCTGCGCGTAGATGACATCGTTGAGGCCCGCAACCACTTTCGCGCCATCGATCGCGTTATCGACGCCGTCGGTTCACCTATTAATGAAGCCTACGTAAAGGATCTGCACCGCATTCTCAAGCAGGGCACAACCCACTCTGACCTGGACTGGTTCGCTGTCGGGGACTATAAGCGGGTGCCCAACGAAGTGGCCATGCATGAGACCAGTGCCCCCGGCGACGTCGCCAAACACATGGCCCCCTTGTTCGACGCCGCCAACCGCCTTGCCACGCTGGAACAGATTCTGGACTGGCATGTGCGCTTTGAGCGCATCCACCCATTTCAAGACGGCAACGGACGCGTGGGGCGGCTGCTCATGCTGCATCAGTGCCTGGCGGCCGGGATCGTGCCGTTCATAATTACTGACGACCTCAAAGGTTTCTACTATCGCGGCCTGGAACGCTGGGGCGACGAAAATGGTTTCCTCACTGACACTTGCCTGAGTGCGCAGGATCGTTTTGTGGCCTACCTGGAGTACTTCCAGATTCCTGCCGGGATTTCTGGCATTGCCGGGGGCGCTGGTAGGGCTGGTAGTGCTGGTGCTTCTGGGGGTGCTGGTAGGGCTGGTAGTGCTGGTGCTGCCGGGAGCGCTGGCTGAAAGGGCCGACGTCGGTGTAGGAAGTAGCAGGAATAAGGGCCTGGCGGGGGTCGCCAAAGGAAATGCCTCACAAATACTGAGATTTCGTCCGTTGCCTATAAAACCCCATGGAAAAATTATAGGGAAGGGATGATTTTGCCTGTGACGTCGTCCACCCCCTGCCAACTGCGGGGACCTACTAGAACCGAAACCGAAGTGACAAATGGACTTTTATACCCTTGATTACATCATCTCGCAGCAGTCGACTGACTGGACCATGCGAGTGATTTCGATCCTGGCGCTACTACTAGTGTGCCTGGTTTTCAGCGTGCTTTACATGCGCGACAGGATGCGCACCCGCTGGCGGGATCTGGGTGTAGGTGCCCTGATTCTTTCGCTGGTGCTGGTGGGGATTCAGACCGAGCAATATCTAGACCTGAGTGACCAAGCGGCCCAGTCAAAGCAGTTAGTGCTTTTCGTTAAGGGCGTTGCCCAGGATCAAAAAATCTCCACAGACGAAGTACTGGTAAATTCAACCAGTCTAAAAGACGGCATTATTGTGCGTTTTAAAGACGAGAATTACCGCGTTCACCTGAACGAAGACAACAACTCCTACACGCTTGAGCGTACGCACATTATTGACCACAACGTTTATGTGGATGGGAAGCACTGACATGGATTTCTATACGCTAACCGCAATTAAGTTTGTGCTTGGTATCCTCGTAATGATTATTCAGATTAACATTATGGGGAAATATGAGTTTTCGGTAAATACTCCGCTTAACCAGGGTCAGAACTTTGTGCTGGGTGGAATTATCGGCGGCGTCATTTACAACTCTTCAGTCTCCGTGCTGCAATTCCTGATCCTTGCGCTTATCTGGTCGCTTGTGGTGATCTCGGCAAAGCTACTGATAAGCAGTAACAAGACCTTTAGGCGGGCTATCTCAAGCCAGCCGGAAGTCATCATTTACGACGGCGAACTGAAAGTCGCCAATTGCGCCAGGGTTGGTTTGCGTGCCGAGCAGGTAAGCCGTTGCCTGCGTGAGGAGAACATCTCCAGCATTCGCGATGTGAAGGTTGGCATTATGGAGGCAAACGGTAATCTGATCATCCGTCAGCGTGGTGCACAAAGCAAGATTCCGCTGCTGCCGATCATTAGCGATGGCCAGATCATCAGCCTTGGTCTAGCGCTTGCCAACAAAGACAAGGCATGGGTGAAGCAGCAGCTCAAGGAGCAGGGCTACAGCTCGGCAAAGCACATTTACCTTGGGGAACTTGTAGAGGGCAAGCTTGAGGTTGTGCCCTACAAGTAATTAGTTGTGCCTACAAGTAAACACAGGCACAGCAGGCACAGCAGACAAATACAGGCTGGCATAAATACAGGCAAAATCATCCCTTCCCTATAAAAATTCCATGGGGTTTTATAGGGAAGGGATGAAATGTCAGTATCTGCAGACGCAGTGCACAACATGTAGGCTCCGTGCCGGCGTCGTGTAGATACCGTGCAGGCGCTGCGCAGATACTGTGCCCGTACTGCGATGGGTGCCTGCGATGAGTGCGCGGAAGGCGCTGATTAGTTAGCTTTAAACTGTAGTAGTTAGTAATCTACAACAGGCTATTCAGACTTTTGGTTGGGGTCTTTTGGTAGAGGAAAGAACTCACTCCAAGATCCAACGGCACTCTCGTACATTGAGCCAGTCGCGTTTTCCTTAACTACCTGATATGGGTTGAAATCATAAGTTGGATTATCACCCTTTAACCATTCGTCAGCATACTTAGCGTGGTATGTGGCTGCATCCTCGATGCCCCCCTTAACGGTGCCTTTGAGGGTATCTTTCGCAATGTCATCTACAGTATTCATTACTGCTTCTTTAGAAACACCTTGACTGAAGTTACGGAGATTGAACGTGTCGTGTGCTGTTTCTTTACCTATGAAATCAAGAGTGTTCTGTGCAGGAGTCTTAAGGGCATGCTCAAGATTTCCGCTAACGGTTTGCCCTGCCCCTGCGGCAGTGGGGGCTTTCGAAAGGCCCGATAATGATCCGCGCGCACCTGCAATGGAAATACCGTCAAGAACAGTGCTAACCCCAAACTCGGCCCAACCAATTTTACCGTTGTATAGGTCAATGCCGTTCGCGGCAATATCAGTTGACGCCGAAGCAATTGTTAACACTTGTGCAGTTGTGAACAGTGCAGCAGCCACCGGTGCGCCAACACCAGTCAGGGCTAGCACTCCGGCGGCAATAGTGCAGACTGTAGCCGCTTTTCCAGTAACATCGCTGATGTCATGCAGTTTGTCTTCGATCGGCTTGTTCCACCAGTCAACAACGCTGTCCCCGACCTTCTCCCACCAATGCTTGGCCTTTTCAGCTGCGGGATCATTGTTCGCCGGCTGCGGGTTGGAAAGCCCGCTTTGAAGCGCCGAGCTGGCTCCCGCGATCGAGGATGCCTGCTCCTGCTCATCCGCGTTACGGTTTAGTGTGGCGGCGGCGTCGGAAAGCTGGGTCGCCGCATTGTTGAGCTGCCCCATGAGGTGACCGTGCCAGTCGGCCTTGAAGCTGTCGGCGTCTTCACCTACCCAGCCGCTGGAATTTAGCCGCGAGTTGATCGTAGGAATTACGTCGCCGGTCAGTTTCGACGAGTTATCCGTAAACATTTGCGCCAGTTGACGTAGGGCTTCTACGTCTGCGCCCACTGTGGTCATGGGTCGTACCCTCTCTGTGGCAGGGCCCGGCGTCGTCGCAATGTGCCCGGGCCAAGTGACATTAACTGCCTACAGGGTATTTATGCTGCCGGTGGCGCGGGTATGGGGATTAAGCCCCGCGTGGGTGGTGAGGGTGGCGGTTACGTGGTAAATGTGCAGGTTTTGGGGCCGACGACGGCGCTCGGCTGGGTGGGGGCGGCATTTGTGTTGCTGGGTGCCTGGGTCCACAAAAACTGAACCGGCACCTGGGTCCACAAAAACTGAACCGGCACCTGGGTCCACAGAAACTGAAATATCGTCCGTTCCCTATAAAAATACACGTATTTTTTATAGGGAACGGACGATTTTGCCTGTACTTGTCTGTGTCTGACTGTCAGGTGTGGGACTTGTTGCGGTTGGCGAAGAATGCCGACGCGATCAAGACCAGGCCGATCGTGCCCAGGGTGCTAGCCCCCACCGCAGTCCAGGAGAAGTGCACTCCCATGGCCAGTGCCCCCAAAATTGCGGCTGCGGCCAACATGATCAGGGAAGCAATCAGGGTGGACACGCGCGGACGCTTTAGCGCGGCGGGCTCTTGGCTGCTCTGGCCGCGCCAGACAGCATCTTCCTTAGTGGAATTGGAGGAGCCGGTGGGCTCGGAGGAGCCGGTGGAGTAAGCCTCGGTGGAGCTGTATGCGCCAGTGGAGTTGTAAGCGGCTGAGCTGGCCGAAGTGGCGCTCGCGCTGGCTGCCGTGGTGCCGGCCCCCGTCTCGCTGGCCCCCGTCGCGCTGGCCGCCCCGTAAGCCCCGTATGTCCCCGTCTCACTAGCTCCCGTGGCGCTGGCGGCGCTGGTGGTGGACAGCGGGCTGGCAGGCTCATCGTAGGAACTGTAGCCTCCGCTGAAGTTGTAGGAGTCAGCGGAACCATTGGAACTGTTAGACCCGTAGGGATCACCGGAGCTATCGGGGTTTAGGTAACTGCTGTTGATGCTCATTTGCTTGTTTCCTTAGTTGCTGGTGGGAGCCGACTCGATGGTGCGCACCTGGCCTACAGCCTGGCCCACCTTGACCGTGATGGTGCCCTTTGAGCTGCCTGCATTTGCGCCCTGCACGCTAGATGGCGAAGAGAAGATCAGCTTGCTGGCAGAGCCTGAAGGCCAACCGTTAACCGTGCTCTTTTCGTAGTAGTACATGGCAAATGGCTGTGAGCTGCCCGAATTGGTGCCATTGTTCGCGCTGCCATTGTTCGTGCTGTTGCCGTTGGTGCCATTGCTCGACGCCGTGGCGCCGGGGCTGGCCACTGCGCTGCCAGGGGTTGCGCTTGCGGTGCCAGAGGGGGTAGCCACTGCTGTACTGGGGCTGGCCACGGCCGTACCAGAGGGGCTGGGGGAGGCAGTCACCCAGTTGCGCGGGGTGGGGGTGCTGGCGTCGTCGTCGAAGTCGTCGGAGTTGTCACCGTCGATAGAGTTGTAGGTGTTGGTGGGCTGCAGGGTGTGCACGACGCCGTTCTCACTGACCTGCCAGGGGGAGTAAGCGCTCAGCGTGGCCGCCTCTACACCTTTAGAATGGTCCATCTCAATCCGCACGCTCTGGCCGTAGGCGGTTTTAATAGTCAGCTGGCCAACAAAAGATTTCACCGTGATGGTGCGGTTTTCGCCGGCCGGAGCTTGGGTCAGGTCAAGGGTTGTTTCACCCACGAAGTTCGGGATCGAAGGAACCATGTAGTTGTAGTTGGACTTATCTACCCGAACATTTTGCCAATCAATATCCAGCGCGCTTTGCGGCGCCGCCGAAGTGATTGCAGCGATCGGCATGAAACCGAAAATCAGGGAAAACACTGCCATTACGCTGATCCAGCCGCCGTGACGTCCGCGCACTGCGCACACTGCCAGGGCCAGGCCCATCACGCCTGCCGCTAAGGCCGCCGAGATCACCAGGGAGCGCAGGCTCTGCTCAAGCACCATAGGAATTGCGCACATCACCAGCAAACCCAGGGTGATCAGGCTTAACATGCTGCCCGGTCCGGGTACCCAGTTTTTACGCTGGTAGGGCTGGTAGTTGGGGCGCGGGCCGCCTGCGTTGTAGTTGCCCTGCCAACGCGGGATGGGCTTACCGTTGCTGCCTACGGGCGGGGCGGAAAAAACCTGCTGGCCCTCGCCGCCGTCATAAGCGTTGTTGTAGCCGCTGTTGGGGCTGTAGCCGCCGCTGTAAGTGCCGTTGGGGCCGTGGCCGACGCCGCCGTTGTAACCTCGGGTTGAGGCATAAGCCCCGTTTGGGTCGTAGTTTTCTGAGCCGACGTCGCCGCTTCCGTTGCCGCCGTCAGTGCCGCCCCCGTTGTAAGCGGCGTCGGGACCATAGCCAGTGGCGCCGTCGTAACTGCCAGGGCCGTAGGGGTAGTCAGAGTAGTTTTGCGAGTTGCGTCGTGAGTTAGCGATGAGCAGCACCGCTACCACAGCGGCGATACCAATAAAGGTACTACTGCCAAAAAAACTGGGTAATAAATCTACCGAAACGCTCGCCGGGGCGCCGCTAAAGAGCGCTAACACAATCGCGCCAGCCAGGCCGCCGGTGAAGTCGCCGTGTAGGGCCTGCTCCAGGTGGATGCGTCCATCTTCAACCTCGGGCAGGAAAGCCCAGGCCAGGGCGTAGAAGAAACCGCCAAAACCAAGCAGGGCGGCAACTATAAACAGGATGCGCACCAGGGTCATGTCGATGCCGTAGCGCTGGGAAATCCCCGAGCATACGCCACCAAGCACGCGCGGCTGGGCGCGGTAGAGGTTCATGGCGCGGATCGAGTTAAAGAAGCGGTCCATGCTGCTTTGGCCGTAGGCGCCGGGGTTGCTGTGGTGGCCGGGGGCACCCTGGAAGGTCTGGTCGGGGCGGCCCTGCGCGGTGCCGGCCTGGCCGTAAGCGCTCTGGCCGTTTTGCCCGTAAGCGTTCTGGCCGCTCTGCGCTGAGCCCTGGAACCCAGAGCTGGTCTGCGCAGAGCCCTGCGCGGAAGTAGAGTCCGCAGCACCCTCGCGCTCGGCGTCGTTGTTAAAGTCTTTGCTGTTCATGCTTCAAGTTTGCAGCTAACCGATGCTTTGGCGATATTGGGGACTACCCTGATATAACCCTGATTAATCCCTACTCACCCCTAATGGCACCCCTTTGCGTGCAACTATATAAACGTGAGTGCCACCCCTAATCAGTCCTCTGACTTGCCGCAGCCTTCCCCAGGGCCGACGTCGTCACTGTCAGGTTCGACGCCACAGTCTGCGGGTTCGACGCCGCTGGCGGGCTCAGCGTCACCTATCCCAGATCCGACGTCGCCACTTATGGGTTCGACGACGTCGCCGCTCGCCCCATCTTCGGCCGCATCTGCCCCTATTGGGGCTCAGGCCGCCGAGCCGGCCCCCGCTGCCGCACAGTCGGACCCTGCTGGCGCCCAGTCAGCCCTCGCAGCGGGCCAGTCTGAGTTAACTGCGGGCCAACCCTGGCGCCCCGACTTCACTCCGCCGCCTAGTTGGCGCAGCCCCCGAGGTAGTGGGCGAGGGAACGCCGGTTTGCAAGTAGACGGCGCGCGCAGTCACCATGGTCAGCAAAATTGGCCGTGGGACAGCGTCTACGGGCAGGAAAGCCGCGCGTGGGGGAGTGCTACTCAGGCCGGCCCACAGACGGGCGGTAGGCAGCCGGGAGCCAGCCGTGTGACAGGTGACCAGGGCGCCGGTAGCCGAGCCGGAACTCAAGGCGGTACCCAGGCGGCGTCGTCGCGCCCCCAACTGGTGCGCCTAAACCACAACCCCACCCCACTAGCCGACGGGTACATGCCACCAGCAGCCCTAATGGGCGGGGTGTGCGCGGGCATAGCCACGCACCTGGGTGTAAACGTGTGGCTAGTGCGCGCTATTTTTGTGGGTCTGCTCTTCCTAAACGGGGTCGGCGCGCTGGCATATGCCCTGGCCATAGCCCTAATTCCAGCCGGCAACCCAGCCAGTTCACAGCTAGCCGCCCCCACCCGCCTGGCCACGCAGCTAAACCAGCTACAGAGCAAAGACGGCAGAGATCAGGCCACCACCATATTTAGCGGCGTAGTGCTGCTAGCCCTGGCCGCAATCCTGGTGGCCTGGAGTCGAGGCTGGCTGGAAAGCAACGCCTACCTGCCGCTGCTGATAATCGGTTGCGGTGCTGCCCTGGCCTGGAGCCAAGCCGAAGAAGTAATGCATACCCCGCGTTCAATGGCGGCAATCGCGCGCTTAGCGGCCGGCCTGGCCCTAGCAGTTTTAGGGGTGTTGATTTGGCTCAGCGACCACACCGACATGTCAGGCATGCTGATCGGGGCGTTCGCGGCCCTAGTGATGCTAAGCGTGGTGGCCCTAGTGCTCGCCCCGCTGTGGTTGGGGGTAATCAGGCAGCTGTCCCAAACCCAAGCTGCCCAGGTACGCGCCTCCGAACGCGCCGACATTGCCGCCCACCTACACGACTCAGTGCTGCAAACCCTCACCTTGCTGCGCGCCCAAGCTGACGATCCCCAGCGTGTGGCCGCCCTGGCGCTAAGCCAAGAACGTGAACTGCGCGCCTGGCTTTACGGGGACAACCACCCCACCAACGAAAACCTTCGCAGCGAGGTAGAAAGCGTTTCACGTGAAATTGAGCAGCTTTACGGCGTGCCTGTAGATAGCGTGATTGTGGGAGACACCCCGGCCACCGCCAAAACCCGCGTGCTCACCTCGGCCCTGCGTGAAGCCCTAGCCAACGCGGTACGCCACGGCAAACCTCCAATCAGCCTATATGTGGAGGTCAGCGGCCAAGAGGTGGAAGCTTACGTGCGCGATCACGGCGCCGGTTTTGACCTAGAAGCCATAAACCTAGACCGCCACGGGGTACGCGATTCCATCATCGGCCGGATGCAACGCCACGGCGGCAGCGCCACCATCCGCGCGCGAGAGCCTGGCACAGAGGTGTGTCTGCGCCTGGCCTTGCAGTAGTTCTGTAGTAGTTGGCTGGCAGGAGCTGGCTGCACTGGGTGGCAGGAGTTGGCCGGCAGGAGTTGGGGGCAGGAGCTGGCTGCACTGGCTGCACTGGCTGCACAAAAACTGACATTTCGTCCGTTGCCTATAAAACCCCATGTATTTTTTATAGGGAAGGGATGATTTTGGGTGTAGGGGAGCCAATACAATTAACTACATGGCTGAACCTCTAAGCGTCCTGCTCGTTGACGACCACGCCCTTATCCGCGCCGGGGTGCGCGCCCAACTAAAGCGCGTACCACAGCGAATCACCGTAGTGGGCGAGGCCGAGGACGTGCCCGGGGCAATCGCCGCCGTCCACGCCCTAAAACCCGATGTGGTGCTGCTAGACGTGCACCTGCCCGGCGGCAGCGGCTCCGGTGGCGCCCAAGTGGTTCGAGACTGCGCGGATATCACTGCCACCCGCTTTTTGGCTCTAAGTGTCTCTGACGCCGCCGACGACGTCGTAAGCGTTATCCGGGCCGGCGCTCGCGGGTATGTCACTAAAGCCATTGCCCCGTCTGACCTGGTGGCAGCCATTGAACGGGTAGCTAGTGGTGACGCTGCTTTCTCTCCGCGCCTAGCCGGTTTTGTGCTGGATGCGTTTGGTTCCACCCCAGCGCAGGTAGAAGACAGTGAACTAGACTTACTTTCCAACCGTGAACGCGAAGTTATGCGTCTAATTGCGCGCGGCTACACCTATAAAGAGGTAGCCAGTGAACTGTTCATCTCCATTAAAACTGTGGAAACCCACGTCTCTAAAGTGCTGCGCAAGCTGCAACTATCTAACCGCTATGAGCTAACCCGCTGGGCTAACGCCCGTAACCTGGTCTAACCCCAGCCTGCCAAAACGCCCGTAACCTGGTCTAACCCCAGCCTGCCATCTGCCTGATAAAACGCCCGCATAAAAGTAACCTGGGAACATGGAAAAACAAATTCTTTACCCTAGCGGCCAAGCCGACTTTAGTGCCCGAGTGCCAGCGTTGGTACATCTGGGTTCAGGCCACCTGGTGCTAGTTCATGATCTACGCCCGCGTCCCAAAGGTGAACACTGGCGTTCCAGCGGCGGCGCGCTGCCTGACGACCTGCCCAACCCCAACTCGGTAGTGGTGCGCCACAGCTACAACCACGGCTCTACCTGGGATGACGCTCAGATCCTGGCGGAGGGGGTCGCGCGCGGTTACAGCCTGGACGGTATCGGCTGCGGCTACTCTGACCCCTCCCTGATCTGGGATGGCAGCAAGCTACACCTATTTATTACAGCCTCACGACTAACTGGCCTGTTTGGGGCCAAGCCGGCCCTGCAAGCCCCCGCCCCGGGTTGGCATGAAACTCCCGCCGCCGCCCTGGCTAAGCAGGGTGATGAGGAGCTAGCTCTGCTCTACGGGGTCAGCCGGGATAATGGTTACACCTGGAGCTGGCGCCAAATCGATATGGCCGCCGCCGCGACAAACGGCAAACGTAGTTGGCGCACCAATTTCAAGGTGGCTCCCTGCGGCTTTAGCGTCTCGGGTCATGGCGTCTGCCTAAATGGCGGCCGCCTGGTACAGCCCCTAGTGCTGCGGGTAGAGGGCAGCAGTGAGGGGGCGCAGCAGTTGCAGGCCTGCTGTTTGCTTAGCGACGACGGCGGCCAAAGCTGGTTCCTGGGCCAACCTTGCCAGCAAACACAGGAAGGACAAACCGGCAGCCTGGCCGGCGGCAGAGCCACCAGCGGCGTCGATGAATTTTGCATAACCCAAGTAAACGCAGACGTCCTGCTGCTTTCCGCTCGTGACGCCGGCTATAGCGGCCAGCGCCTGTCTGCAGTCAGCGTAAACGGGGGAGTTAGCTGGTCTAAGGCTTCGCCCGATCCTGTGGCCGATCCGGGCTGTAACGCGGGCATGGTTAGCGTGCGCGCCAGTGAATTTGGGTTAGTGATTGTTTCTGACCAACCGCATGTATTTTTAATGCAATCTGAGCTTTACAACACTGTTTACGGCGGTAGGCACGCCGATGACCGGTTCGCACTGCTTACTAACGCCTTTGATGCGCGCCAACGCCGTAATGGCTGGCTGGAAGCAGTGCTGCTACCCCCGGGCGGAGCCTCTGGTTTCACAGAAGCGGAAGAGTATGGGCTGGTGCGCTATCAGTTCCTAGCTGAGCTTGAGCCAGGTAGTTTTGGCTACAGCGATGTGGCCTGGACTGATCGCACCGTGGTGGTTGTTTATGAAAGCGAGGGCGGGCTTAAACAGGTAAGTTTAAGCGCGGGAGAGATACGTCAACGAGTGGTTTAAGTCCCAACGGGCTGGAATAGGTGGCCTGACGGGTGGCAGTATGGGAGAGTGACTATCCCCGTGCAAGCCGCAGTCAGCCATCTTCAGGCCGCTAAAGTGGCGATCATCCCTACCGACACCGTCTATGGAATCGGTGCGTTAGCAAGTGACGCCCGCGCCGTGGCGCAGGTGTTGGCAGCCAAAGGTCGGGGACGGCAAATGCCCCCGCCGGTACTAGTCAGCGACATCTGTCAGCTGGACGGCGTCGTCGCCAATATCCCCACCCCCGCCCGCGCCCTCATGGAAGCCTACTGGCCCGGGGCGCTCACCCTGATTCTTCCCGCCCACCCAGATCTAAGCTGGGACCTGGGTGAAACCGGCGGCACCGTAGCCGTACGCCAACCCAACTATCCGCTCACTTTGCAGCTGCTGAGCCAAACCGGCCCGCTGGCAGTTACCAGCGCCAACCTCACCGGCCAGCCGCCCGCCACCGACGCCACCCAGGCGCGCACTTACTTTGGTCCTCAGATCGACTCGGGCGAGATTTACTTGCTCGACGACGGCGCCACCCCTGGCCCGGTACCCTCCACTATCGTTTCTTTCGCAGCCCCTCAGCCTAAGGTGCTGCGTGTAGGGGTGCTCAGCGTGGCGCAGATCGAAGCTGTTATCGGCAAGGTAAACGGATAGGGGTCGCCTGTGAAGGTTTACCTACTGATTTTGTTGGTGGCTGCGGCCATTACCTATGTGAGTGTGCCGGTGGTGCGTCACATCGCTTTGGTGACTCACACGCTCACCCCGGTGCGTTCGCGTGACGTGCATAAGGTTCCCGTGCCGCGTCTGGGCGGGGTGGCCATGTATGTGGGTATGGTGGCTGCCATTGCGGTGGCCTCCCATATTCCCTACCTGGAGGGCGTGTTTGAAGGCGGTAGTGCCTGGGGTGTGGTGACCTCCGGTGGCCTGCTGTGTGCACTGGGCGTGGTGGATGACCTATTTGACTTGGAATGGTGGGCAAAGCTTGCCGGCCAAGCCCTGGCAGCCTCGATTTTGGCCTGGCAGGGTGTGCAACTGGTGTCTTTCCCAATTGCGGGGCTGACTATCGGTTCTTCCGGTTTTTCCATGGTCATGACGATTTTTGTGGTACTTACCGCCATTAACGCCGTTAACTTTGTTGATGGTTTGGACGGTTTGGCTGCGGGAACTGTAGCTATTGGCGCCATGGCGTTTTTTGGCTACACCTATGTGCTTACCCGTAACACGTCGCCTGACTCTTACGCCTCACTGGCGGCCACATTAGGTGCCGCCCTGATCGGTATCTGCCTGGGCTTTTTGCCGCATAACTTCAACCCGGCCACAATCTTCATGGGCGACTGTGGCTCTATGCTGCTGGGCTTAATGAGCGCGGCCACGGCAATTGTGGTTACCGGCCAGATTGACCCGATTTCGATTAGCTATGGGCGCGCGCTGCCGGCCTTCTTGCCGGTGCTGTTGCCCCTGGCCATGATGCTGTTGCCGCTAACAGACATGATGCTGGCCGTGGTGCGTCGCGTTAGCGCAGGTAAAAGCCCCTTCCATCCGGACCGTATGCACATCCACCACCGTCTGCTTTCGGCTGGTTTGACGCACCGGCGCGTGGTGCTGGTTATGTATATGTGGACGGCGGCGGTGGTTTTCCCGCTGGCGGCTTGGGCCTTTATTGAGACTCGTCAGGCTATTTTGGCCCTGGGACTATCCCTGATCGCGGCCTTCGTGTTCACCGGCTTTATGCGCAAAACTAAAGAGCCTGCGAAGAAGTCCGCAAAGAAAACTGCAAAGAAGCCTAAGAAGAAGCCTGCGCCTAAGCAGGATCTGCCTGATTCGGTGCATCCGACCAAGCTTCCCGACAAGACTGATGCCACTCCGGTGGTGCGTGTGCGTAGCGCCTCTACGCCCGTGGTTGATAGCTCCTCTCTCAGTGCAGCTAGCTCGGCCACCGCTAGTGTGCCTGTTGTGGCTAGTTCTGCTGAGGCTGGCTCTGTTGCGCCCGCTGGCTCTGCTGCTTCTAGTGCGACGACGGCGCCTAGGACCCGCCGCTCTAGGCTTAAGCCGCGCTCGACTACGCCGCCTTGGCTACAGTCAGATGAGTCGGCGCCGGCTAGTGCGGCCTCTGCTGCTTCTAGCGCTAGCGTGGCCTCGACGTCGCCCTCAAGTGCTGCTGTGAATGCGCCTTCAAGCCTTAGCGCACCCTCAACACAATCTGCACCTTCATCTTATTTTGCGACCAATTCACCTGATGAGCTTGCCGCAGCTAAGCTGAGCGAGCCTATTGCTCCAGCAACTCAAGCTGGGCAAATGCCGGGTGCAGAGCCTGCTGTGCAGACGCGACGACGTCGAGCTGGCCGCCACGCTGCTACTACGCCAGAGCTGCCTTTTACCCAGGCCACTCAGGCCGTCCCGGCGCTAACGCAGCCAGCAGTCACTCCGGCTGTACCAGCAGCTGCGTCCCAGCAGGTAGCCCAGGCCGGCGTGGCACAACCGAGTCAGCAGGTAGCCCAGGCTGGCGTGCCGCAACCGAGCCCGCAGCCCGCCGTGCCGGCGAGTCCGCAGCCGCCGTCGAGCCCGCAAGGCCCTTACGGAGCCGGCGCTAACAGCAGCCCGGTATGGCAGGCCCCGCGCAACCCCAACGTGCGTTACGACGTCGTGCCCAACCAATCCCTATGGGAAGACGAGGAAGACGACGACACCAACCCCACCGGAGTGCCGGCAATTTAAAAGCGCCGGTAGCTAACCAATAAGCGAGCCAAATGAGCCACCTAAGCGCCACCCAGAACTTTCGCCGCACCGCCCGCCGCTGCCTAGCAGTTGGGCTGATCCTTGCCTGCCTAAGCCTGGGGATTTCCTTCGCGCTAGAGGGAGCCAAGGCGGCTGGACTGGCCTGGGGTGGGGGAGCGGGCCTATTGCTGAGCCTAGTGACCGCCGCGATCTTGTACATTCCCTGGGACCGCTACCCACAGCTGGCCGGCTCAGGGGTCATGATCGACTTTGCGCTCAAAGTACTGGTGATGATCGGCTGCCTGATAGCGCTAAAAAATTTGGGTGATAAAGCAGTTAACCCGCGTTACTTTGTACTGTCTTTAGCTGTAATTTTGGTGGGTTTAACCTTAACGCAAGTAGTGAGCTTGGCTACAGGCAATAAGGTATATGTAGAGACAAATGAGTCTGGCGCGGGGCCTAAGTCCTAAGGAATTCTGCTAAAAGAGTTACTGATGTGACTCAAGCTACTGTAGCTAGGTACTAAGGCGTGCTTTCCTCGCAGCTTTAGGAGCACAATAGGTACTTAGGAATTGCTGTAAGGTGAAGAGCCGAGACGCAGTAGTTCTATGAAACCTAAACCATCAACCAAAGGGGGGCCTCGGTGCTGGATGTAACCGCACCCGCTCAGCTGGTCACGGCTGTAGCCGCGAAAGGTGGATTTGTGCCACCAAGCATCGATGACTTCTTTCCTCCGGCATTCGCATTCTTGAACACCCCGTTCGAGCTCAACCGCATCATGCTGGTACGCATCATCATGACGCTAGTGCTAGTGCTGGCATTTGGGATCGGGGCCGCACGCGCCAAGCTAGTGCCTGGACGTTTCCAAAACATGCTGGAAATGCTGTTGGAGTTCGTGCGCAAGAACATAGCTGAAGACGTACTAGGTGAGCGGCGCGCTGCGCGCTACACGCCAGTGCTAACAGTGGTTTTCCTAGGCATCTTGTTTATGAACCTAGCTGGAATTATCCCGGGCTTGCAGGTGGCAGGTACCTCGGTAATCGGTATGCCGCTAGTGTTCGCCATCTTCGCCTACGTCATCTTCGTGGCAGCAGGTATTAAGGCCTCGCACGGCAACCCCTTCAAATTCTTCAAAGACCAGACCATGCCTAAAGGTGTGCCTGGGGTGCTCTACGTACTAGTAACCCCCATCGAGATCTTCTCCACCTTCATCATGCGGCCAGTCACTTTGACGCTACGTCTTCTGGCCAACATGGTTTCTGGACACATCCTGCTAGCCCTGTGCTTCCTGGCCACAAACGCCCTGTTCTTTGAGGCCAGCGGCTGGATTAAGGGGCTGGGTGTAGTCACTTTGGGGCTGGGCCTGGTGTTCATCCTGTTTGAAGCTTTCGTGGCTGTCTTGCAGGCATACATCTTCGCCCTGCTGACGGCGGTCTACATCGACACTTCGATCTCCGCCCACTGATCACCTAGGTACTTACTTAGGTAAATAAAGCTATCCTTAACTAACAAAGACCATCGGCTTAAACCTAAGCCGGTTTCAACCACAAGGAGAACAATTCCATGACTGGCTCCATCGCTACCATCGGTTACGGTCTGGCTACCCTAGGCCCCGGTATCGGCATCGGTATCGTCGTTGGTAAGACCCAGGAAGGTACTGCTCGTCAGCCCGAGGTTGCTGGTGCGCTGCGTACCAACATGTTCATCGGTGCGGCCCTGATTGAGGCTCTGGGTCTGCTCGGCTTCGCTGCTGGCTTCGCCTTCTGATCATCATGGCATCAGCCAGCGTATACACCGCTGTGCTCGCTGCCGCGCACTCTAGCGAACACAGCGAGCACTCCATCCTGCTGCCAGAGCCAGCTGACCTGATCTGGGGTTCGCTGTGCTTCGTTGTGATCGCCGTCGTGCTACTTAAGTACGCGCTACCTAAGTTCACCGCGATCCTAGATGAGCGTACTGCCAAGATTCAGGCTGGTCTGGACTTCGCCGAACAGGCCAAATCCGACCGCACCCGCACCCAGAAAGAAGCTGCGGAACTGGTTGAAGGCGCCCGTCGCGACGCCGCTGCGCTACGCGACAAGGCCCACACTGAGGCTGAACGTATCCTCACCCAGGCCCGCGCCAACGCTGAGGGAGAAGCTGACAAAGCCCTGGCGGCCTCCAAGCGCCAGCTTGAAGCTGAAACCGGTGCAGCCCGTGAAGCTCTACGCAGCGAAGTAGGCCTATTGGCAACTGAAATTGCCGAAAAGCTACTGCGCGCCGAGCTATCGGACCCCAAGGCGGCGGCACGTCTAATCGACGAATCTATCGCCCAGCTTGAAACCGAAGCGAGTGTGCGTTGATGAGCGCCGAGCTCACAGCCAAAGTCTGGGCTAGCCAGCTAGCCACCGGTGGAAAGCGCTCCGTGGTGCTAGGTCACCAGATGCTGGGCGTGGCTCACATCATTGCTGAAAACCGTCCGCTACTTAACTCACTTACCGACCCTGCCCGTTCCAATGCGGATAAGCAGAAACTGGCACGTGAAGTCTTTACCGGCACAGCGGATGCAGCAGTAGTGGAGCAGCTTTGCGAACTGGTGACCGGCCACTGGCTAGACCCCATCAAGCTACTGACACGCATGCACGATCTAGGTATCGAATCGGTTATTGCCGGCTCGGTCAGTGCCTCCGTGCCAGTTGAAGATGAGCTCTTCGCGGTAATCAACGTGTTAAAGCGTGACCGGCAGCTACGTCAAGCTCTGGACCCCTCACGCCTTAGCACCCCAGACCAGCGCGCGCAGCTAGCCGCCAGGTTGTTTGAAAGCCAGCTTTCAGAAGCTGCGCTGACCCTCCTAATGTGGTGCGCCCGCCACGAGGTGCGCGCCGGCATCACCTACAACCTGCGCCGTGTATGCGAGCTTGCCGCACGTCGTCGGGGCCTAGTGATTGCCGACGTGACCAGCGCCGTCGAGCTGACCCAAGCCCAGCAGCAGCGCCTGATCAAGGCCCTAGCCAAGCGCACCGGGCACGACGTCGAACTGCACCTAGAGGTAGACCCTGAGGTAATCGGGGGCCTGCGCATCCTGGTCGACGAGCGTCTATACGACAACACCACCCGCAGCGCCCTCAAGGCACTGCGCACCCAAATCGCTTAAACATTCGTGCCGGTAACGGCAGTAAATGAGGTAAGGAACCGCAATATGGCTGAGCTGAGTATCTCTCCTGCAGAGATTCGCAGTGCTCTAAATGAGTTTGTTAGCTCCTACCGAGCCACCGACGTGGCCGGTGAAGAAGTCGGTCAGGTCGTGTTTGCTGCCGACGGTATCGCCCACGTGGAGGGGCTGGCCGGCACCATGGCCAACGAGCTGCTGTCTTTCGAAGACGGCACCCTAGGCATGGCCATGAACCTGGAAGAGCGCCAGATCGGCGTCGTCGTTCTAGGTGACTACACCGGCATTGAAGAAGGACAGGCTGTACGCCGTACCGGCGAGGTACTGTCCGTGCCGGTCGGTGACGGCTACCTGGGCCGTGTAGTAGACCCGCTGGGTAACCCCATCGACGGTCTAGGCGACATCACCGATCTAGAAGGACGCCGCGCTCTGGAGCTACAGGCTCCCGGCGTTATGCAGCGTAAGAGCGTGCACGAGCCGCTGCAGACCGGTCTTAAGGCCATCGACTCCATGATCCCGATCGGTCGTGGCCAGCGCCAGCTGATCATTGGTGACCGTCAGACCGGTAAGACCGCTATCGCTCTGGACACCATCTTGAACCAGCGTGACAACTGGCTCAGCGGTGACCCCAACAAGCAGGTGCGCTGCATCTATGTAGCCATCGGCCAGAAGGGCTCTACCATCGCCTCGGTGCGTCGCACCCTGGAAGAGGCCGGCGCGCTGGAATACACCACCATCGTGGCCTCGCCCGCTTCAGACCCGGCCGGCTTCAAGTACCTGGCTCCCTACACCGGTAGCGCCATCGGTCAGCACTGGATGTACAACTCCAAGCACGTGCTGATTGTTTTCGATGACCTATCCAAACAGGCTGAAGCCTACCGTGCAGTGTCGCTGCTGCTGCGTCGTCCCCCGGGCCGTGAAGCCTACCCCGGCGACGTCTTCTACCTGCACTCTCGCCTGCTAGAGCGTTGCTCCAAGCTATCCGATGACCTCGGTGGCGGTTCCATGACCGGTCTGCCCATCATCGAGACCAAAGCCAACGACGTTTCGGCCTACATCCCCACCAACGTCATTTCTATTACCGACGGCCAGATCTTCCTGCAGTCCGACCTGTTCAACTCTGACCAGCGCCCGGCTGTTGACGTAGGTGTCTCGGTATCCCGTGTGGGTGGTGCCGCACAGATCAAGGCCATGAAGAAGGTCTCCGGTACCCTCAAGATCACCCTGGCCCAGTACCGCTCCATGCAGGCTTTCGCCATGTTCGCCTCCGACCTGGACGCCGCCACGCGTGCCCAGCTCACCCGTGGTGCTCGCCTGATGGAACTGCTAAAGCAGCCTCAGTACACCCCCTACAAGGTCCAGGACCAGGTAGCCAGTGTGTGGGCAGGTACCAACGGTTACCTCGACGACGTCGCCCTTAAGGACGTATCTCGTTTCGAGAAGGAGATGCTCAACTACCTGCACTCTGAAACCGACGTACTAGAGACCATCGCCACCACCGGTCAGCTGACCGATGAGACTGAAGACAAGCTGCGTAAGGCCGTTGAGGCTTTCCGTACCACCTTCATGGGCGACGGCGCACTGCTAGACGCCGAGGTGGCTGAGCTTGAGGATGCCCCTGCTGCTGAGCACACCGTAGAGCAGATCGAAGTCAAGCGAGGCTGAGGTGGCTGGAGCACAACGCGTTTATAAGCAGAGGATTAACTCCACCCGCACCCTCAAAAAGGTGTTTAGGGCTATGGAGCTAATCGCTGCCTCGCGCATTGGCGCGGCCCGCGATGCCGCCCAGAGCTCGGGTCCTTACAATGCGGCGCTATCTCGCGCAGTGGCGGCAGTGGCCTCTTACTCAGGCTTAGACCACCCCATTACCCGTGAACGCACCGACACCAACCGGGTAGCGGTGCTGGTGGTTACCTCTGACCGTGGTATGGCTGGGGCTTACTCGGCCACCATTCTGCGTGAAAGTGAACGCCTCATCGAGCACCTGGTTGAAGAGGGCAAAGAGCCGGTGATCTACACCTGCGGTCGTCGCGCGCAAGGCTACTTCTCTTTCCGCGACCGCCCGGTAGAAAAATCTTGGGTGGGCGAGTCTGACCGTCCCAGCCCGCAGATGATTGACGATATTTCGGCAACTTTGCTCAGCACCTTCCTGGCTAAACCTGAAGACGGCGCCGTAAGCGAAGTGCACATCGTCTTTACGCGCTTCAAAACCATGGTTACCCAGGTGCCGGAAGTACGCCGCATGCTGCCGCTGCGCGTAGTGGATGTGGAAGGTCCCGGTGAATTGGTCCGTGAAGACGTGGCCGCCACCCAGGAGCGTTTCCACGCTGAAGAAACTGCCGCCATGCCGCTGTATGAGTTTGAGCCTTCCAGTGCGGAAGTACTCAACGCCCTACTGCCGCGCTATGTGGCCAGCCGTATCAATGACGCGCTGCTGCAAAGCGCCGCCAGTGAGTTGGCTAGCCGTCAGCGTGCCATGCACACGGCCACCGACAACGCCGAAGAACTCATCACTACTTACACCCGTCTGGCAAACGCCGCTCGACAGGGTGAAATCACCCAGGAAATCACCGAAATTGTTTCCGGTGCTGACGCCCTGGCGGGAAAGTAAACGCCCAGATAGAACACGGAAGAACGATAAATGGCTAATTACCCAAACACCGGGGCTACCGGGCGTATTACCCGCATCATCGGCCCCGTAGTAGACATTGAGTTCCCGCCGGACGGACTACCGGCGATGTACAACGCTTTGCACACGGATCTAACCCTAGATGGGGTTACCTCCACCCTCACTTTGGAAGTAGCCCAGTACCTGGGTGACAACATTGTGCGTGCAATTTCGCTTAAGCCCACCGACGGTATGGTGCGTGGCGCCCAGGTAATTGACACCGGCGCCCCTATCTCCGTGCCGGTAGGTGACATTACCAAGGGCCACGTGTTCAACGTGACCGGTGACGTGCTAAACCTCAAGGAAGGCGAGCACTTCGAGGTTTCCCAGCGTTGGCCTATCCACCGCCAGCCCCCGGCCTTTGACGAGCTAGAGTCTAAGACTCAGATGTTCGAAACCGGCATTAAGGTTATCGACCTGCTAACCCCCTACGTACAGGGTGGAAAGATTGGTCTATTCGGTGGTGCCGGTGTGGGTAAGACCGTGCTGATTCAGGAAATGATTCAGCGTGTGGCCCAGGACCACGGTGGTGTGTCCGTATTCGCCGGTGTGGGTGAGCGTACCCGTGAAGGTAACGACCTAATCGTCGAAATGGGTGAAGCTGGGGTGTTCGACAAGACCGCTCTGGTATTTGGCCAGATGGATGAGCCCCCGGGCACCCGTCTGCGCGTGGCTTTGACCGCTCTGACCATGGCGGAATACTTCCGCGATGTACAGCACCAGGACGTGCTGCTGTTCATCGACAACATCTTCCGTTTCACCCAGGCCGGTTCTGAGGTTTCCACGCTGCTGGGCCGTATGCCCTCCGCCGTGGGTTACCAGCCCAACCTGGCTGACGAAATGGGTCAATTGCAGGAGCGTATTACCTCCGCAGGTGGTCACTCCATTACCTCGCTGCAGGCCATTTACGTGCCCGCCGACGACTACACCGACCCGGCTCCGGCCACCACCTTCGCCCACCTGGACGCCACCACCGAGCTTTCGCGTGAAATTGCTTCACGTGGTCTGTACCCGGCTGTGGACCCGCTGACCTCTACCTCGCGTATTTTGGACCCGCGCTATGTGGGTAAGGAACACTACGAGGTGGCCACCCAGGTTAAGTCCATCCTGCAGAAGAACCAGGAGCTGCAGGACATCATCGCCATCTTGGGTGTTGATGAGCTGAGTGAAGAAGACAAGGTTACGGTTGCACGTGCCCGCCGTATCCAGCAGTTCCTGAGCCAGAACACCTACATGGCTGAAAAGTTCACTGGTGTTCCCGGTTCTACCGTGCCCCTGTCTGAGACTGTGGCCGCCTTCAAGGCTATCTGCGAAGGTACCTACGACCACGTGCCTGAGCAGGCATTCTTCAACATCGGTGGCATCGAAGATCTAGAGCGCCGCGCTCACGAGCTGACTAAGTAGTCGGCTTACGTCCCGCCTGGGGTTACCTGGGCGGGACGGCGACGGCGCCCCTAGCCCCAGCAGCCTAGCTCCGGCAGTGGGGTGGGCGGCGTCATCGGAAATTAAGTGACGCCCCAGTGACGTAACGGCAGTAAATTAACCAAGCCAGGAGAAAAAAGTGAGCAAGCTAAACGTTGAGATTGTCTCCCTGCGCAGGCAGGTATTCAGCGGGCAGGCAGACAGCGTTTCGCTGCCCACCGTCACCGGCGCACTGGGTGTACTACCTGGCCGCGCCCCGGTGCTGGCCCTTCTTGGTGACGGATATGTGCAGGTGGAGGGCGATAAGCCCTACCGTGTGCATGTGCGTGGGGGATTCTGTTCAGTTGACCATGACCAGGTCACCGTGGCCGCCGACGCTGTGGGTGAGGACGAAGTTGGCAGCCTCGATGTCGAAAGCATCGAGGTAGATACCAAGGTTGAGCACGTCGCTCTCGCTGCTTTGGATGGTGACGACCTAGACTAATACCCATGCACGCTGTCTGGGTATGGGGTCTAATTGCACTGGTTGCGGCGCTAATCGCGCTAGTACTGTTTTTTGTTCGTCTGCGTACGCTATCTGCCCGAGTGGGGGCTTTCGAGTGTGCGCTAGCCGTTAAATCTGGTTGGATGGGCGGCATCGCCCAGATGCGTAGTGAAACCCTTGACTGGTATCGCATCGTGTCCGCCTCACCCAGCCCGCGCCTGCGCATTGAACGCAGGTTTGTGGAGTTAAGCCAGCCGCGTCGTCGAGTTAATGGCGGCAGCGTGGTGGAAGTGACTCTCACCTACGGGCAGACCTCATATGAGCTGGCTATGGCTGAAGAATTCCATTCGGCGCTGGTGGCCTGGGCCGATTCAGCTGCTCCGCGTGCAGGCGGCTATGTATAGTTTCAAGGCCTACTAAACACTACGCAAAAACTGACATTTCGTCCCTTCCCTATAAAACCCCATGGAAAAATCACCTGTGAAGGATGATTTTGGGTGTAAATGATTGGGTTATCCAATGCGCTTGCTGATTGCTGACTGCTCTGTTGATTACTCTGGCCGCCTAAGCGCCCACCTGCCCAAAGCCAAGCGGCTAATTATGTTTAAAGCCGACGGCTCAGTGCTAATTCACTCCGACGGCGGCTCCTACAAGCCACTTAACTGGATGATGCCCCCGCTAAGTGTGGAAGAACTAGACATCGACGCCGAGCATGAGCAGGCCGGGGTAGTGCAGCTGCTCGACGTGCGCTCTGCCAAAACTGATGACCGCCTGCGCATCCGTATCTACCAGGTATATGCCGACGTCAACGAAGATCTAGGGGCAGAGCCTGGATTGACTAAAGACGGCGTGGAAGCCCACCTGCAAGAGCTGTTAGCCCAGCAAATTGAGCTGCTAGGCCCCGGTCACCGCCTGATCCGCCGCGAGTACTACACCGCCATCGGCCCGGTAGATATTTTGGCTAAAGACGCTGACGATCACACTGTGGCCGTGGAAATTAAGCGCGTAGGCGGCATCGACGGCGTCGAGCAGCTAACCCGCTACCGTGAGCTGCTAGAGCGTGACCCGCTACTGGCCCCAGTCAAAGCTGTGTTCGCCGCCCAAAGTATCAAACCCCAGGCCCGCACATTGGCTGAAGATCGCGGCATCACTTGTCTGATCTTGGACTATGACGCTATGCGCGGCATGGACGACGCCGACTCACGCTTGTTCTAACAGGGCGCCATTAAGTAGCTCAAAAATCACTTTTAACAGGGACTTTAACGCTCTAAAAGCGCACAAAGGGCAGATAAACTAGGCACATGAGCAAAGAAGCCAGTTTCGCCCTACGTGGGCGAGTTGTACTACCCGAAACCATCCTGTTAGACGGCCTAGTCGTTGTTAACGGTTCACACCTTTTGTGGGTGGGGGAAGCTGAGCAGGCCGCAGCTGCCGGTTTTGCCCGCGAACTTGAGCAAGCCAGCCCTGCTCCCGAGGGCGGCTACCTACTGCCGGGTCTAATCGACGTACACTGCCACGGCGGTGGCGGGGAATCTTTCCCCAACGCCACCACCCGCGAGCAGGCCATGACCGCCGTGCTTGAGCATCGCCGTCACGGCACCACCACCATTGTCACCTCTTGCGTCACCGCCAGCCCCGAGGTGCTGCGTGAACGCACCAAGCTGCTGGCAGATTTGGCTGATGAGGGTGAGATTGCCGGCATCCACTTTGAGGGCCCCTTCGTTTCGGTTGAGCGCTGCGGCGCCCAAGACCCCACCTACATCATTGACCCTGACGCTGAACTAACCCGTGAGCTGCTGCAACTGGGGCGCGGGCATGTGGTCACCATGACTATCGCCCCCGAAAAGCCGGGTTTGCTGGGTGACGACGGCGTAATCGAGGCCCTGCTTGAGGGCGGAGCGCTGCCTTCCTTTGGACACACTGACTCTGGCGCCGAGCCGGTACGCCGCTGCCTGGAAGAAACCGACCGACGTATTTGGTCGCGTCTAGCCACCGACAAGCCGGTTCGTTCAGAGCGTGCCACCGCCACCCACCTGTTTAACGGGATGCGTCCCATTCACCACCGTGACCCCGGCCCCGTGCCCGAGGTGGTGGCTGGTGCCCAGCGCGGTGAGGTTATTGCTGAGCTCATTGGCGACGGCGTACACCTGGCACCAGCTATCGTGCGCGACCTATTTGACACTCTGGGCCCGGCCAACCTGGTGCTGATCACTGACGCTATGGCTGCGGCGGGTATGGCTGACGGCTCCTATGTGCTGGGCTCTCAGCCAGTTACCGTGGCCGACGGCGTAGCTCGCCTAACCGAAGGCGGGGCGATTGCGGGCGGCACTGCCCACCTGATCGACGTCGTGCGCACCACCTGGCACGGCGGGGTGGCGCTAGAAGACGCCGTCTACGCCGCCAGTGTGCAGGGCGCCGAGATCCTAGGTGACCCCGCCCGTGGCGAGCTAGCCGCCGGGTTGATTGCTGACGTGGTGGTAACCGACTGCGATCTGAACCCGGTTGAGGTGTACCGCGCCGGACAGCTGGTTGAGTAGTTCGCAGCTGGTTAAGCAGTTCTTGGTTTTAAGGGCGCAGGCATTAGCGGCTTAGTTGCTGCGTTAAATTGCCTGCGCCCTTTAAGATGTGACCATAGCGACTACGTCGGCGCCCAATTTAAAGTGAGGATCACGCATGGCTAACCTAGCAGCGGTGCTTTTTGACATGGACGGCACCCTGGTGGATTCAGAGATCATCTGGGAAGAGTTTTTGCGCTCAGAATGCGCAAAGCGAGGGGTGCTCATTGACCAGCAAACCCGCGAAAAAATGCGTGGAGCCTCACGTGACTTTACCGCCAACTTGATGGTGGAGCTGGGCACAGTAAAGGACCTGGCCGGCGGCTATGAGTTCTATGCGATTGTGGCCAAGCAGGTAGCTCAGCGCATTGCTGAAGCGCCCCCGTTTGAGCCGGGCGCCCAGGAACTAGTGCATGCCCTACATGAGGCCGGCATCAAGATTGCTATTGTTTCGGCTTCGCCGCGCGGCGTGATTGAACCGGTAGCTGACGCACTAGGCGTAGTTGACCTGGTGGTTTCCGGTGAAGACTCAGAGCTAGGCAAGCCCTGGCCGGACCCCTATGAACTGGCACTACACAAGTTCGGGGTAGGCCGCGCTAGCGCAGTGGTGCTGGAGGACTCCATTAACGGGGTAGCCGCCGCCCGTGGCGGCGGCATCGCTGCTATACAGATTTCACGTCAGCGCGCCTTTGCTACCGACCCTGGTATTTTGGTGGTGCCAGCAATTGCCGCAGTAGACCAGCCCCTAATCGAAGCTTGGCTGGACTCGTGCCGTCGCCGCGCCGTCGTCGGCTAAAAACACCCTAAAAACCGCAGCTGTGGCCCTGGCTAAAACTGGCAGCAAAACCGCAGCTAAACCCCTAAAACCGGACCAGACCTTAAGGCGGACCATGTCACTTACAGACCAGACCCTGCAAGAATTCGACCCTGAGATCGCAGCTATCCTTGACGCGGAGCTGGAGCGCCAGCGCGACGGTTTAGAGATGATCGCCAGTGAAAACTTTGTGCCCCGCGCAGTACTGCAGGCCCAAGGCAGCGTACTAACCAACAAATACGCGGAAGGCTACCCGGGCCGACGCTACTACGGCGGCTGCGAGGAGGTAGACAAGGCCGAAAATCTGGCCATTGAGCGCGCCAAAGCTGTTTTTGGGGCCCAGTGGGTCAATGTGCAGCCGCACTCGGGAGCCCAGGCTAACGCTGCCGTGCTGCACGCCCTAGCTCAGCCGGGTGACACCATTTTGGGCCTGAGCCTCGCCCACGGCGGTCACCTAACCCACGGCATGAGGATTAACTTCTCGGGCAAGGTTTACCACGCCACCGCCTATGAGGTGGATCGGGAATCGATGCGCATCGAAATGGATCAGGTGCGCGCCGTGGCCAAAGCTGAAAAACCCAGCGTGATTATTGCTGGCTGGTCGGCTTACCCTCGCCACCTGGACTTTGCGGCTTTCCGCGAGATTGCTGACGAGGTTGGCGCTGCCCTGTGGGTGGATATGGCCCACTTTGCCGGGCTGGTGGCGGCGGGCCTGCACCCCTCACCACTGCCGTATGCGGACGTTGTTTCCACCACCGTGCACAAGACCCTGGCTGGGCCGCGCTCTGGCATGCTGCTGTCCAACTGGGGCGAGCAGTGGGGTAAGAAGCTCAACTCGGCAGTGTTCCCTGGTCAGCAGGGTGGTCCGCTGATGCACGTGATTGCTGCTAAGGCGGTGGCTATGAAGGCTGCGGGCACTGAGGAATTTGTGGACCGTCAGCGTCGCACCTTGCAGGGGGCGCAGCTGATCTCCCAGCGCCTGCTAGCCGACGACGTTAGCAGCGCCGGTATTCAGGTAGTTACCGGCGGCACTGACGTGCACCTGGTGCTAGTTGACCTGCGTGACAGCGCGCTAGACGGGCAACAGGCTGAGGATCTGCTGGCACAAATCGGCATCACCGTTAACCGCAACGCGGTGCCTTTCGACCCGCGCCCGCCGCGAGTAACCTCCGGCCTGCGTATTGGCACCCCGGCTTTGGCTACGCGCGGCTTTGGCGCTGGCGAGTTTAGTGAGGTAGCCGAGATTATTGCGGCTGTGCTTAAGGCTGGCGCCACTGATAGCGTCAGCCAGGAGCTGCTAGAGACGCTGCGCGGGCGGGTTACTAACCTGACTAAGGCCTTCCCGCTCTACCCGGGCCTGGTGCAGTGAGGGCGCCTTGGGCTGGTAGCGCGCGGGTGCTGGACGGCAAGCTGATTGCCGGACAGATTAAAGCTGAGCTGCGCGCTAACGTAGAGCAGCTGCGCGCGGCGGGAGTTGTGCCCGGCCTGGGCACGCTGCTGGTGGGGTCTGACCCCGGTAGCGTGAAGTATGTGGCCGGCAAACACGCCGACTGCGCCGAGGTGGGGATTAACTCTATCCGTGTTGATCTGCCCGCTGAGGCCACCCAGGCCCAGATTGAGGCGGCGGTGGATCAGCTAAATGCTGACCCTGCCTGCACCGGCTATATTGTGCAGCTGCCTTTGCCGCGCGGCATCGACACTAACGCGGTGTTGGAGCGCATTGATCCGGCTAAGGACGCTGACGGCTTGCACCCCACTAACCTGGGGCGCCTAGTGCTGCGGGTCAGTGGTCCTATTGATTCGCCTCTGCCTTGCACCCCGCGCGGCTGTATTGAGCTGCTGGTTCGTAACGGTATTTCCTTGGCCAACCAGGATATTTGCGTGGTGGGTAGGGGGGTCACCGTGGGGCGCTCGATTGGCTTGCTGCTGGGTAGGCGCGAGGTCAATGCCACGGTGGATGTCTGCCACACGGGCACGCGTGATCTGGCCAGCCACACTCGCCGCGCAGACATCATTATTAGTGCCGCTGGTGTGGCCGGGATTATTACTCCCGATATGGTCAAGCCTGGCGCGGTGGTGCTGGATGTGGGGGTCAGCCGCGTGGTTGGCGCTGACGGTAAGGCCCGTATCTGCGGGGATGTGGCCGACGGCGTCGACGACGTAGCTAGTGCTCTGTCACCTAACCCGGGTGGGGTGGGCCCCATGACTCGCGCGCTACTACTGGCTAATGTGGTGGAAACTGCCCAGCGCCAGTTAGCTACTGCAAGCTAGCCGCTGACAGCTAGGCGTTACCAGTTGAAAACACCCGGCTACTTAGCGAGCTAGCTGCAACCGTCTTAATCAGATAAAGCCCTAAAGGCCAGCTGCAATGCTGGCCTTTAGGGCTTGTTGTAACGGTGGTGCAGGTAGGAGGCGATTAACGCAACCCCTACAAAGCACAGCGGCAGAGAAACTAGCCAAAGCGTAGTGGACAGGTTGTTTAGTACAGGCAGCTGCGCCAGTAGCGGGCATAGCGCCGCAATTATGGTGATGGCCGCCCCCACCCAGAGCCGACGCCGCGAGCGCGGGGGAGTGTGGTAGTCCTCGTCGATGGGTAGGTCTTCAAAGGAGGCCTGGTGATGCTGTCGCATGCCTGCGATCCTACCGCGCTTTCGTGCAGGTTTTGCGCCCCCGGAGCTGGCCTGCGCTAGCTTAGTTGCCGTATTTGAATTCGCCTTGGCGGCGTAGCAGTTCGGTTTGTATTTCGCTTAACTCGCGTAGCTCCACATCGGTAACCTGAGCCCAGCGTGGACCTCGCCCTAGCCAGGTGATGAACCTAGCCATTAGCGCACTGTCACCGGCTGCCCATACCTCAACTCGGCCGTCGTCGAGGTTACGGACGCTACCGGAGAGCTGATATTTGAGGGCTTCTTGGTGGCAGCTGTAGCGAAAGCCCACGCCTTGCACGCGTCCACTGATATAGGCATGAATTCCGCGCATGTTTTGTTCCTTAGCTGGGTGGCTGGTTTGGGTTAATTATCGCGTTTAAGCGTGTACCTGGTTAAGCGTGCGCGTTGGGGGTTGGCGTCCCATTTGCTGCTCGCGCGCCGGGTCTACCAACCCGGTTAGGGCGGGCTTAGCTATTCTTGGTTTATGCGTATTGTTACCGTCAACGTTAATGGGATTCGGGCCGCTGCCCGTAAAGGTATGGGCCAGTGGCTGGAGCAAAGTGCCCCGCAGGTGTTGCTGTTGCAGGAGGTGCGCGCCGATAGTGAGATTGCGGCGGGTTTGCTGCCCGGCTATGAGGCCCACGTGTTGCCGTGCCGGATTAAGGGCCGCGCGGGCGTGGCGGTTGCGGTGCGTGAGGGTAGTGGCATCCAGGTGGCGCAGGTGCGCGACGGCGTGGCTCGCCCTGGTACTTTGGAGCCTGACGTCGATTCGGGGCGTTGGTTGGAGGCGGATTTGGTTTTGCCCACTGGCCAGCAGCTGACGGTGGTTAGCGCCTATATTCACTCTGGCGAGGTGGGTACCCCCAAGATGGAGCAGAAGTATGCTCACCTGGAGCTGGTTGATGAACGCATGAGCCAGCTGTTTGAGCGCGCTGCCTCTGGTGGGCCGCAGGCGCTAATGGCGGGCGATCTTAATGTGGTGCGTAGCGAGAAGGACATTAAGAACTGGAAGCCTAACCACAATAAGACTGCAGGTGTGTTGGATGAGGAAATCGCCCACCTGGAGGGTTGGTTTAGCCAGGGTTGGGTGGATGTGCAGCGTCAGTTGGCTGGGCCAGATGCGCAGGGGCCTTACACTTGGTGGTCTCAGCGCGGTAAGGCTTTTGATAACAACACTGGTTGGCGTATTGACTACCAGGTGGCCACCCCGGCCCTGGCGAAGCAGGCACAAGATTTCAGTATTGGCCGCGCGCCAAGCTACGCCGAGCGTTGGTCAGACCACGCTCCGCTGGAGGTTAGCTACGACCTAGAAAGCTAGGCAGCCATCGCTGTGTACAGACCCGGGGGCAAAAATGCGCCCGGAGCCGGGTACCAACTAAACCTAAGCGCGCGCTGAGGCGCGCGCTTAGGTTTTACTGTTTTAGAAGCGGATGGCGTCAATGGGTTTGATACGCATAGCCACCCAGGCGGGGATGATACCTGCCAGGGCGCCCACGCCGGTGGCTGCAGCTAAACCAATTAGGGCAGCGCTGAAGGGGTAGGCGGGGGTGGGTGCATCGGTTTGGATCCCTAAGATTGGGCCCAGTGGCACAAACCGTAGCGCCAGGATAGATATCGCAATACCCACGATGCCGGCCACCACTGTGGCCACCACCGATTCGAGCATGATTGAGAAGAAAATACGCCAGCTGCTGGCCCCAAAGGCGCGGCGCACCCCGATCTCATGGATACGTTGACGCACGGTCACAATAGAGACGTTGATCAGCCCCAGCGCGCCTAGCACCATCATGAACACGCCGGCAGCGGATACCACCAGGGTGAAGGTGCGCATGGAGCTATTGCTGGCGCCAGTGTCAATATTGGAGTTGACTTGCACGGTTTTGGCGCCAAACTGGGCCCCAAATTCGCGTTTAGCTAGGGCCTGCATTTTGCTGACCTGCTCGCGTCCCACATACATATTTAACGTGGGCACGGGCGCGGTGGCGGCGTCGGTAAGGCTAGCTTCAAAAGGATCACGCAACACGTAGGCCTTATATTCCTTGGTGCACACCTGCTTGCCGTTTTCGTCGTCATAGCAGTTAGGTGAGTCTTTTTCCGCAGTGATACCCACAATCGTGAAGGAAGTGCGTGAAGGGGTGAAAGATTGCACTGTGAAGGGGGCGCTGAGGGTCTCAATGCCTAGTTCTTTAGCAAACGCCTTATTTACCACTATGGGGGTGGCCAGGTTTTTAGTGTCTGCCTGGCTAAACCAGCGCCCTTGCGACAGGCTTACCGGCACCACCTTGTTGTAGCTGGCACTGACCACGGTGGTGTTGACCCGTTGGGGGCCAAAGGGGAACATGAACCTGATGTTGGTTTCATAAGAGGTGGCGGCGGCCTGTACCTTGTAGCGTTTAACAAAGTCATTCATGGATTTAGAGACTTTGTGTGCCTGGGAGGCGCTGGCCTGCTGGGTTACCCCGCCCGCGCTGTCAGAGTTGGTGGCTTGGCTTTCGTCAGCACCATCGCTTTCACCGCTGCTGGGGCTTATCTGCACGCTAACTGTGCCGGGATAACCGGAGTAGCGGGCCATCTCGTTTTGGATGACTATGACTGAGACTTGCCCGAGGGCAATTACGAAGGTCATGGCGGCCACTGAGGCGGCTACACCCACCAGGGACAGCAGCACACGCAGTTTAGAGATACGCAGCTGGGTCCAGGCTTCAATGAGGGAACCAATGATTAGGCTCATGCCAGCCCCTGCCTGATATCGATGGGGTGCAGGCACCCGTCTGCTAGCTGGTAGGCCATTTGGGCGCGGGCGGCTACAGCTAGATCGTGGGTGATCACGATTAGTGCCGCCCCGCTTTGATGGCACTGTTTTTCAAGTAGGTCCATAACACTGGCGGCGGTGTGTACATCCAGGGCGCCGGTGGGCTCGTCAGCCAAGATCACCTGGGGGCGGCGGCTTAGCGCGCGGGCGATAGCTACCCGCTGCTGCTCGCCGCCGGAGAGACGCTCAATGGATTGATCTATTTTGCTTTCCAGCCCCACTGCTTCAAGCAGCTGCTTGGCGCGGGTGTTGCGGGTCCAAAACTGTGAGCCGCTGGCGTAGAGCAGCGGGGTGTAGACGTTTTCGGTGGTGGTTAGCCCGTTGATGAGGTTGAAGGATTGGAAAATGAACCCAAATCCACCTCCGCGTACTTTGGCGCGGGCAGCTTCACCTAGCCGGTTAACGCTCGCCCCGTTGAAGCGGTATTCGCCGCTGGAGGGGGTATCCAACATGCCGATGATATTGAGCAGGGTGGATTTACCAGTACCTGAGCGCCCCACAATGGCAATGTGTTGGCCGGCCTCAACGCGCAGGTTGATGTCGGTGAGGATTTTCAGTTCAGCGTCGTCAACTATGAAGGAGCGGGCGATTGACTCCAGCTCGATCAGGGCGCTCACTTAATTTCCTTACCGGCTGAGTCATAGCAGGTCCCGTCAGGGTCGCAGCTGTTGGGTTTGCCGGTTTTATCTACGTCTTGGTCGGGCACGAACTGCAAGATGGAGTCGCCTTCTTTAAGTCCGGAGGTCACTACGATCTGGTTGCCGTCGTTAATGCCCAGTTTGACGGTGGTTTCTACGGTTTTGGTGGGCTTGGATGGGTCGGGCACAACCCACACCTTGCCGGTTGCGTAGTTGCCTTGCACGGCGGTTAGGGGCACGGTTAGGGCCCCTTTAGCTTCGCCGACGGCGATCGAGATGGTGGCTTTCAGGCCTGGGAATACTTTCTTGTCTGCGGGGACGGCGCAGCGTACCTGTACGGTGGTGGCGTCGCCGCTAGCGGCGTCGGCGGTATCTTTAGGGGCGGCAGTGGAGTTAGATGAGGAACTGGCTGCCCCAGTGCCAATTTTTAGGTTGCCGCAGGCAAACGGCGCCGGCCCGGATTTGATGGTGAGCGTAGCGCTGGTGGGGGCCTGGGTCAGCTGGTACTGCTGAGCAGCGCTGATGGTGCCGGTGGCGCTGTAGGTGCCGGTGGAGATGGAGGCGATGGAGGTGCCTACCGTGGTTTCTTGGTCTTTAATCACCGAGTAGTTGATGGTGCCGGTGGTGGGGGCGTAGACATCAATGTAGGTGACTTTTTCGGTGGTTTTGGGGGTGGTGTCGGCTTTGGAGTCTGAATCTGAAGAGTCTGCAGAGCCGTTGGTCCCCTTAGAGTCACTAGATCCGTTTGCGCCGTTGGATCCATTAGAGCCGTTGTCGGTGGTGGTTACGGTTTCGGTTTTCTTGATGGTCAAGATGGGTTCACCGGAGGTAACCGCAGCGCCGTTGTCAAAGTAGAGGCGCGCTACGGTGCCCGCGGAGGTGGCTGGCACTTGGGTGGGGGCGTCGGCAACTACTTGGCCGTCAATGTCGACGGCGGATTTAACGTCAGCTTTGGTGACGGTAACTAGCGGGGTGCTAACTGAAAAACCTGTTTGCGCTGTGGTGGGCGTGGTTTGCTCGCTGTCTGGAAAGAATGCGAGTTTTACTAGTGCTGCTGTCACAACCAGGGCCAGCAGAACTTTTAAACTAGTTAGTAAGTAACGCTTCACAATGGGCATCCTTACCTGTTCGGGACGTAAGTACTAATGAGAATCTTACTTGATGGTTGGGCATGGGGATGTATCCCCACCTCAGAATAGTTGTCAAAGTTTCCCAGGATCCATGCAGAAACCAACTTTAATCTCATTTCCATAACGCGGCGATCAAGTTTTCTGGTCGTTTTTACGCCAAGTGCCACAGGCTGGTGACTGTGGTTAGATGATGATGGAGATTTAAGTGAAGCAGAAGCGTGTGTTGCGCCGAGGTTGGCTGCGCAAGTTTGCAGCATTGACGGCACTGGTTACTGCTGTGGCTGGTCTGAACCTGGTGGGCCCCCAGGAAGCTCAGGCTGCTAACAGCCCCTATGTGCCTGCCAGGTACCGCCTGGTGTGGAGCGATGAGTTTGAAGGCACCCAGCTAGACCGTAATAACTGGGATCCTGCCACTGGCGCCTGGGGTGACAATATGCAGATGGTTTACAAGGACCAGCCCCGCAACCTTTACGTTAAGGATGGCTCACTGCACCTGGTGGCCTACTACGAGAAGGGTGGCGTAAAGACTAACGTATGTGGTGGTCAGAAGGTTAAGACTGGCAAAAACTGTATTCAGAGCCGTCGTTACACCTCTGCCATGCTGCGCTCGCGCGACAAGAAGTACTTCAAGTACGGCTACTATGAGGCCCGTATCAAGCTGCCTAAGGGCCACTCTTCCTGGTCTAGCTTCTGGCTGCTGGCTCAGGACAAGACTTATGGGGACTGGCCGCACTCAGGTGAGATTGACGTCTTTGAATCCAAGGGTTACGACCCCCAGTTTGTGCAGTCCACTGCGCACTGGTTTAGCAAGGACAAGGGTAAGCGCGACCAGTCCAACAACTGGAACAAGAAGCACTTTGGGATTAACACCCAAGATGGCTACCACACCTACGGTCTGCTGTGGGAGCCCAATAAGCTTACCTACTACATTGATGGCGTAAAGACCCACGAGATCAAGGGCCCGCTGCGCGGTACTCACGCCAATGGCCTCATGCCCTTTGACAAGAACTTCTACCTGCTGCTTAACCACGGTGTAGGCGGTAACTTCCTGGAGGGACGCTACAACCAGGCTGGTGGCTACATCGAAAAGCAGTATGTCAACGGTCAGGACATGAGCGTCGACTACGTGCGCGTATACCAGAAGAAGTGAGCGCCTGCTTAGCGCTACTTAACTGGATACAGCTACAAGCTAGCGCCGCTAGGCGGCGCCTGCAAAGCAGCTACACACAATAGTGGTGGTGGCGCAGCCTTAGGGCTGCGCCACCACCATTTATTAACGCCTTTACAGGCGTATCCTGGAAACAGCTTGTGAGGTTTTGATCTGAGGCGCCAATTTCTATGAACGAGTATGTTATGCAGTTAGAGCGTGAGCTCGCGCTTATTGAGAGAGGCTTCAAAGAAGAACAGCGGCGCGCGCAGGCTGACTACCACTCATTTGACCGAGAACACGCTAAGGCACTTGCCCACCTGGCTTATCGGTCCCAGGTTTACCAGGTGCGTATGTATGCAGTATTCCTGCTAGGACACCTGTCACAAGAGGAAGAGATTTTAAACTTCCTCAGAGATGAAGTCTCCAAGGATGACAGTTGGAGGGTTCAAGAGGTTCTTGCCAAAGCCGTCGATGAGTTCTGTGCGACCAGGGGATATGAGCAAGCGCTGAGTGTTATCGACCAGTGGTTGAATGATTCTCGCCCACATGTGCGGCGAGCCGTTACTGAAGGTTTACGGATTTGGACGAGTCGTCCGTACTTCAGAGATAACCCATGTGAAGCAATCGAGAGGCTATCGCGGCTTCGAAGTGATAGCAGCGAGTACGTTCGCAAGTCTGTGGGAAATGCCTTGCGGGATATTAGTAAGAAATTCCCAGACTTGGTTGCAGCGCAGTTGGGCACGTGGAGCTTGCAAAGCCGGGAAGTAAAGCAAGTACATAGCCTGGCAAGCAAGTTCATCAAATAGTACAGTTCTCAACCGGCACGGCTTCGTTAATTGCCTGCTGCAAGGCTGCAGGCACATGCGTGTCCGTGTGGACTTCGGCAGGAAAACCGGTTAGCTCGCTTGTGTATGCGGCGATATCCGCCAACTCAAACAGTGATAAATCACGGCTTGGGGTGCCGATCAGATCAATATCCGACTCGAAGCCATCCGTTCCCTGAACGATAGAGCCAAAGACACGCAGAGCCTCAAGGCCTCGTTCCTTGGCGTAGCTACCGATCGAGGAAGCATGGCGGGCCAGTGGCACAGAGGGGCGATAGTCTGCCATACGCAAGATACGCTCAAGCATTTCAGCAGACACGGCACGCTTACCAGACTCAATCTGTGCAAGGGTTGACTGACTCATTCCGGTCAACCTCGCCAGCTCTGCCTGCGTAAGAGACGCGTCCCTGCGTGCCTCACGTACCAGGGACGGCGCATCTTCCCGCCGAAACCGAGCCATAAATCCATGATAGTGCACGTATGCACTATTACGGAGAGCTCGATTAGCTCGATTCAGTCTAAGCCACCGGCTCCCGGGCCGGGCTCAGCCTGCAAAAAGGCCGGCTCGCGGTAACCAGCCTTAGCGAAGGCCTGTGCAATAGCCTGGGCTACCTGCTCCAACTCCTGGGTATGTACCAAGGCAATAGCGGAGCCGCCAAAACCACCGCCAGTCATACGCGCCCCAATAGCTCCAGCAGCGCGGGCTGCCTCAACCGCCGTATCCAACTCGCCTACAGTCACTTCATAGTCATAGCGCAGCGAGTCATGCGAAGCATTCATCAACTGGCCAACCTCAGCCAGTGCGGCCGCATCAGTTAAATCTTGAGTTTGCAGCAGCTCAATGAGCTTTTCCGTACGCTCAATCTCGCTAACCACATGGCGCGTGCGACGCACCAAAGTGTCCACCTGCTGCTCTAGGCCCTGCTCGCGAGCGCTTTGCGCCAGCAGCTCCAGGTTGTAGTCAAGCTGCTCAGGATCCAAATCAGCCAGAAGCTCCACTTGAAGCAAAGCCGCTGCTTGCTCACAGCTACTGCGTCGCGCCGCATACTGGCCATCAACCAGTGCGTGTGGGGCGCGAGTGTCAATCACCAGCAGACTCAAACCCGACTCGCTCAAGTTAAAAGGTACCTGCTTGGCTGAAAAATCAGTGCAATCTAACGCTAAAGCATGTCCGGCGCGGCAGCGCAGCGACGCCGCCTGATCCAGTCCGCCAGTAGGGGCGCCAGCAATCTTATTTTCGGCCAAGCAGCACAGCCGAGCTAGGCGCTCGCGGCCCACATCCGAGGGGTTATCAGTTGGACCAGCCAAAGCCAGCCCGGCGACGTCGTCGAGAGCTACCGCTACCGCGCATTCCAAAGCGGCAGAAGAAGACAAACCCGCCCCCAGTGGTACGCAAGATTTTAGAGCAATATCGAAGCCGGGCAGCGGGCCCAAGCCGTCTTGCTCCAGTGCCCAAGCCACGCCCACCAGGTAAGCAGCCCAGCCGCTAACCTCGCCGTTTTCGCCTTTAGGGGCCACCTGATCCAAATCCAAGCTCACCACATCGCTAGGGTCGGCTGAAGAAACTAGGCGTACCAGGCGGTCTGGGCGCCGGCGCAAAGCCACAAAAGCGCGGTGCGGTAAGGCAATTGGGAAGGCCAGGCCGCCGTTGTAGTCAGTGTGTTCGCCAATAACATTGACGCGCCCAGGGGCTTGCCACACGCCCTCAGGCTGGCTGCCAAAGGTAGCCACAAACAAATCTGTGGCACCTTTAGCGCCTTGACTAAAGCTTAAAGCGGGCAGGTTTAGCATCTTTGCTCCTTTATATATGGTCAGTCCACGCTAGTAGTTAGCCTGCACTAGTAGTTAGTCCGCAATGGTTAGCGTGATGCCGTGGTCTTCCAGGTGGGCCACGGTCTGGGGCTCAGGTGAGCGGTCGGTGATCAAAACATCCAGGTCATCGAGGGAGCAGAAGCATTGCAGTCCGAGCGCGTCCCACTTGGAGACATCCATAACCGCCACCGTGGTGCGCGCACAACGCACCAGCGCACGGTTAGTGGCAGCCTCGGAGAGGTTCGGGGTCATCAAACCTACGCGCGCATCGAAAGCGTGAGTACCCATAAATGACCATTCCACGCGTAGCGAAGAGAGCGCATCAATCCCGGTCAGCCCCACCAAGGCGGCAGAGGGGGTGCGCTCGCCGCCAATCAAAATCACTGTGGGGGCAGGGTGGCCCTGCTCGCGGGCCGTATCTGCGGCGTCGAACAGCAAATTAGCTGCCGGCAGCGAGTTAGTAATGATGGTCAAAGTTGGAAAATGTTCCAACTCAGTTAGCGCGCGTGCCACTGCCAAAGTGGTGGTGCCTCCAGAGAGGGCCAAAGAATCCTGGGGGCGCACGAGCTTAGCGGCAGCTAGCGCAATCTGGCGTTTTTCATTGGTATGCTGCTCAGATTTAGTGGCAAAGCGCGGTTCCATAGAGCTGGGCCCGGCGGCTACCGCGCCGCCGTGGACGCGCTCTACCAGACCGGCGCTAACCAGCTCGGTAATGTCGCGGCGCACAGTCATCTCAGAGATGCCCAGTGCCTCAACTACTTCTGCCACACGCACGCCACCGTTGCGCGTAACTAAATCCATGATGAAGTCCTGGCGTTGGCGGGCCAGCATGGGGGTTGCGGTATTGTCACTCACGGTAGATATTTTGCCATATTGTTGCTTCTTGTTGGCTTTATAAGCGCAAAGGGTTTGACTTATCTGGGTTCTTGGTTAGGGTCGAAGAGGCAACATATAATGCCCTAGGAATGCGGCCTTAATGCATGTGTCGAAGCCTCGTTAACGTGCAAACAGTGACGAGCTGAGCGTATCTATGGGCACAGTCAAATCCCGAGGAGTGATGCAAATGGCTCTAGCTGTTGAGTCGGAAATTGGTCGCCTAGAACAAGTTATCTTGCACCGCCCTGGTGACGAGATGAAGCGCCTGACCCCACAAAACAAAGACGACCTGCTCTTTGACGACATTTTGTGGCTAGCCGAAGCGCAAGAAGAACACGATAAATTCGCAAACGTACTGCGTTCACGCGGCGTCGAAGTACTTTATATGCAAGATCTGCTGGCCCAATCGCTAGACAACAGCGAAGCCCGCACTCACGTACTAGAAAACACCTTCACCCCGGCCACCTTCGGCCCGCTAGCTGTAGACAATATCCGCAGCCACTTCAGCACCCTGCCCAGCGAGGAACTCGCCCGCATTTTGGTGGCCGGCCTAACTAAGAACGAGCTACTAGAAAACACTAGCGCCCCCTCCTCAGTAGTAATTGCTGGCATGGACGGCGACGATCTAGTCCTAGAGCCGTTGGTAAACCACCTCTTTACCCGCGACACCTCCTGCTGGATCTATAACGGCGTATCCATTAACTCCATGCGCCTGCCGGCCCGACGCCGTGAAACCGTTAACTACCAGGCAATCTACCGTTGGCACCCGCTGTTTGCTAACGAAGAATTCCCCGTATTTAACTTTGGTTCCATGGACGGCACCGGCGCCGTCGAAGGTGGAGACGTACTGATTATCGGTAATGGCGCAGTACTAATTGGTCTAGGTGAACGCTCCACCACCCAAGGTGTAGAAATCCTAGCTAGCAAACTGTTTACCTCAGGCAAGGTAAACCGAATTGTGGCCCTAGACATGCCCAAAGTGCGCTCGCAGATGCACTTAGACACGGTCATGACCATGATCAACGAGGGAACCTTCACTAAATACGCGGGTCTGGGTATGCGCCCCTCCCTGGTGATCACCCCCGGGCATGACCCCCAGCACCCGGCTATCGTCTCCCACCCAGCTGAAGACATGCACCATGTCATCGCTCGCGCCCTGGGCCTAGCCGACATTGAGGTGCTAACCACCCCGCAAGACTCCCTGGCTGCCGCCCGCGAGCAGTGGGATGACGCAAACAACTGTCTAACCATTTCCCCCGGCACCGTAGTCACCTACGAACGCAACGTAGCCACCAACACCTACCTACAAAGTCGCGGCCTGGAGGTACTCACCGTACCTGGCAGTGAACTCGGCCGTGGTCGTGGTGGCCCGCGTTGCATGAGCTGCCCGACCCTGCGCCAGCCGGTCTAAGTCCAGTTGGTGGCCCGCCAATCGGGCCACCGAGCGGGCATAACCGGCTAACCACCCGCCCGGGCGTTAAAGGCCAAGCCCCTGGCGGCGTCGTCGTAAAAAACTGGCCCACAATCCACCCCTAGACCAATAATCCAAACCCTCTAAAGCCAAAGAAACGGAGAAGCCACTCATGGCATACCCCCTGCACGGTCGTTCCTTCCTGCGCGAACTAGACTTCACCCCCGAAGAGTGGCGTGGCCTGCTAGACCTGGCCGCTGAGCTCAAGGCTGCCAAGAAGGAAGGCCGCGAGGTCCAGCACCTCAAGGGCAAGAACATCGCCCTGATCTTCGAAAAGACCTCCACTCGTACCCGCTGCTCCTTCGAGGTTGGCGCTTACGACCAGGGAGCCAACGTAACCTACCTGGAGCCCACCGGTTCCCAGATTGGTCACAAGGAATCCGTAGCCGACACCGCCCGCGTACTAGGCCGCTTCTATGACGGCATTGAATACCGTGGCGACAAGCAGTCCAACGTAGAGCAGCTAGCCCAGCTTTCTGGCGTGCCCGTATGGAACGGTCTAACCGACGACTGGCACCCCACTCAGATGCTGGCCGACCAGCTGACCATGATCGAGCACTCTGACAAGCCCCTAAACGAGGTAGCTTTTGCCTACCTAGGCGACGCACGCAACAACGTAGCCAACTCGCTGCTAGTTTCCGGCGCCATGATGGGCATGGACGTGCGCATGGTGGCCCCCACCCAGCTGCAGAACTCTGACGAGGTAGTTGAGGCCGCCCGCGAAATCGCCAAGACCACCGGCGCCCGCATCACCATCACCGACAATGTAGAAGAAGGCGTTAAGGGCGTTGACTTCCTCTACACCGACGTGTGGGTATCCATGGGTGAGCCCAAGGAAGTTTGGGACGAGCGCATCAAGCTGCTACTGCCCTACCAGGTTAACGCGCAGCTGGTAGCCAAGACCGGCAACCCCAACGTGAAGTTCCTGCACTGCCTGCCCGCCTTCCACGACCTGAACACCACTGTGGGCCGCGACATCTACGAAAAGACCGGCCTGGACGCCCTTGAGGTTACCGACGACGTGTTCGAAAGCGACATGAACATCGCCTTTGACCAGGCTGAAAACCGTATGCACACCATCAAGGCCGTTATGGTGGCCACCCTAGGGGAGTGACCTTTGCGCATTGTGGTTGCCCTGGGCGGTAACGCCCTGCTGCGTCGCGGCGACAAGCCCGACGCCGACATCCAGATTGCTAATGTGCAGCTAGCTGCGGCCCAACTAGCCAAGCTAGCTAACGAGCACGAGCTGATCATCACCCACGGTAACGGCCCCCAGGTGGGTGTCTTGGCCCTGGAAAGTGCCAATGACGAGCGCCTTAGCCGCGCCTACCCGCTAGACACGCTGGGCGCTGAAACCCAGGGCATGATCGGCTACTGGCTGCTGCAAGCCATGCAAAACGCCCTGCCCGGGCGCCAGGTGGCCACCATGGTGTGCCAAACCCTGGTGCTCTCTGGAGACCCCGCCTTTGCCAACCCCACCAAGTTCGTGGGCGAGGTTTATGACGAGGAAACCGCCAAGCGCATTGCCCGCGAGCGCGGCTGGGTAGTTAAGGCCGACGGCGAGCACTTCCGTCGCGTGGTGGGCAGTCCCGCCCCGCAGCGGGTGATTGAAACCCGCCTGATCCGCAACCTGGTTAACTCCGGGGCAGTGGTGATTTGCGCCGGCGGTGGTGGCGTGCCCGTGATCCGTAACGAAAAGGGTCAGCTGCAAGGCGCCGAGGCGGTTATTGACAAGGATCTAACCGCTGCGGTGCTAGCTGAGGACCTGGAAGCTGATGCGCTGATCATCCTCACCGACGTAGACGGTGTCTACGAAGGTTATGGCACAGCCCACGCCCGCATGGTTAAGCGCGCCACCCCGATGCGTCTGCGCGAAATGGGTCTGCCCGCTGGCTCTATGGGCCCCAAGGTGGAGGCAGCTTGCCGTTTCGTGGAGCTAACTGGGGATATGGCCGCAATTGGCCGCCTGGAAGATGCGCTAGATATCATCGCTGGTCACAGCGGTACGATTGTTACCCCTGGCGGTAACTATGGTGGCCCTGGGGATTTGCGTCCCCCGGGTATGGGCCGTATCTAGTGTTAGCAGCGATCCGTAAAATTGTGGTGGCCTGTAAAGCGGTTTATGCCCGCTGGCAGGCCACCACGTTTGGCCGGGCCTATGCGCGTTTTAAGGCGGAGCGTGGGACGATTTTGGCGGCCGGTATTGCCTATACCGGCTTGGTCAGCCTGTTTGCGGCGTTGACGCTTGTGGTTTCCTCGCTGCTGCAGCTTTCGGACATGTTTCCGGCTTGGCGTGCGGCCATGGTTAAAATGCTTAGTCAGGCCCTGCCGGGGGTTATTTCTGATGGCTCTAGCTCGGGGCTGGTGCGTTTGGACCAGCTGGAGCTAAATCAGGGTATTGGGCTAGCCACTTTTATTGGTACGGTGACGCTGGTGGCTACGGCCCTGGAAATTCCGGCGGTTTTGCGCGGCGGGGTGCGGGCAATGTTTTCAGCCCCGGTTTTGCGCGCAAATTTTGTGGCTTTGCGTTTGCGCGACGCCGCCATGGTAGTGGTGGTGGTTATTGGGGTGAGTGTGAGCTCAGCGGCCCTGGCCTTGGCTGTGGCGCTGCACGCCCAGCTTGATAGTTACCTGCATATTCCTGGCTCCACTACGCTGTTGCAACTGTTTGCTTATGGGCTGGGTTTTATTGTCGACGGCGGCGTGTTAACTGCAATAGTTATACTCGCCAAGGTTGAAGTGCGCCGGCGAGTATTACTAATTGGCTCTCTTGCTGGAGCCACCGCGATGACAGTGCTGCGCTTGGCAGGTAGCCAGGGCTTAGCCTCTGGCACTGTAAACCCGCTGCTAGGTTCGTTTTCGACGGTTGTGGTGCTGCTGATTTGGATGCATGCAGCGGCCATGGTGTTGCTTTATACCAGCGCCTGGATGGCGGTTGCTACTAAAGAGAAAAGCACAGCTGAAACTATTGAGGGTGGCGCGGCTTTAACAGCCAGCTAAACCCGCTAGGCTTGGTCTATGACCCAAATCCACGCCATCATCCCTGCCGGTGGAGCCGGCACCCGCTTATGGCCGCTTTCGCGTCGTGAGCGTCCGAAGTTTCTCCTCGATCTGACCGGCGCTGGCCGCTCCCTGCTGCAGGGGACTGTGGCCCGTCTGGATCCGGTATCTGACTCGATCACCGTGGTAACCGGTATCGCCCATGTAGCTGCAGTAGCTGATCAGTTACCGCAGCTTGACCGCGAGCAGCTAATTGCTGAGCCGGCCCCGCGTGACTCTATGGCCGCTATTGGCCTGGCGGCGGCTGTGATTGCTAACCGTAATGGTCGTGACGCTGTGGTGGGTTCTTTTGCTGCCGACCAAACTATCGCTGATGAGGCTGCTTTCCACACGGCTGTGCGTGAGGCTGCTGAGCTGGCACTGGCCGGATATGTGGTCACCATTGGGATCGAAGCTAGCGGTCCTTCTACTGCTTTTGGTTACATTCACTGCGCTGAGCCCATCACTGTGCCCGGCGCTCCTAGTGGCCGCGCGGTGGCTGGCTTTACGGAAAAGCCAGACGCTGAGACTGCCGCCGCCTACCTGGCTAGCGGCGACTACCGTTGGAATGCGGGCATGTTTGTGGTTAAGGCCGGGGTTTTACTAGACCACCTGGCCACCACCAAGCCGGCTCTGGCTGCAGGTATTGAGGCTATCGCCAAGGTTTGGGACACTCCGCAGCGCGAAGAGGTACTGGCCTCCACCTGGCCGGGCCTGGAAAAGATCGCCATTGACCACGCTATTGCTGAGCCGGTGGCGGCCGCTGGTGGCGTGGCAGTAGTGCCGGCCGCTATGGGCTGGGATGACGTAGGTGGCTTTGATGCCCTCATTGAGTTGATCCCGGCCGCTAAGCAGGGCACTGGCGCGGGGGTTAAGCAGCTGGATCTATCTGGCGCCACCCAGGTGCGTAATGTAGATTCCGACGGCGCCCTGGTGGCTAGCTCTGCCGGGCGTCTAGTGGCCTTGCTGGGTGTGCCCAACCTGGTGGTTGTGGACACCCCTGACGCCCTACTGGTGGCAGACCCAGCTCACGCTCAGCAGGTTAAGGCAATTGTTGATGGCCTCAAGGCAGACGGCCAAGAGAAGCTGGTGTAACACAAGTGCGAGGCAGAAAGTGCCGCCGCCCCGGTTGTGGGCGTAATGCGGTAGCTACGTTGACCTCCAACTATGCGGACTCAACTATTGTGATTGGGCCGTTGTCGGTGGAGGCCGATCCACAGGCTTATGATCTGTGTGAGGTGCACGTGGATTCTTTCACGGCTCCGCGCCAGTGGCAGGTGGTGCGTTTGGTGACCGAGTTCGAGCCGGCCCCACCCACCCCAGACGATCTAGACGCGCTAGCTGAGGCGGTGCGGGCGGCGTCGCGGCGTTCACCTAAACGCTCTGAAGCAGTAGACCGCGCCCGCAGCTCTATGCCGGCGGATCTACGTAACCCACGCTCAGACACAGAGGTCACGCGTCGTTCGCATCTGCGCCTGTTAAAGGGCGAAAAGGAGGGCTGATGAGCCAGATTGCCCCTTGGCTACGTGAGTTGCTGCGTGACCCGGTGGATGTTTCACCGCTAACCGACGCCGATCACATGCCCCCCACGGTGCTGCTGGTGCCCGGGCTTGGCTCCCTCCAGGCAGCCCCTGAATCTGGCAGCGTGCAGGTACAGGCCCCTGGCGCCGACTACTACCTGGTTAACCGCGAAGCTACGCGAGCCTACCCGGTGCGTGACGGGGTAGCTATGCTGCTGCCGCGCTAAAAGCCGCCAGTATCTACCCCTAAGCGCCAGCCCCTAGCGCTAAGCCGACGTCGGCAAACTGCCCGCGCCAGCTAAACGCAAGCCGGCTAGCCACCTAGGCCAGCCGGCGTCGATATAGGGCGCCTATAGCGTGCCTAAACCGTAAGGAAGCTGCGCCGCCGCTGACTGTTGCTGTTGGTGGCGGCGTTCGCGTTGCAAATTCAAGAAATACTCCCTGTCACGCCGCTCCACCAAAACCGCAGCTAGTAGCCGTTCCGGATGCGTGTGTGGCGGGGGCGGAGGAGAAACCAAACCAGAGACCTGATCAGCTAAAGCCTGCCCCAGGGAGGCCCGGTGGCGCAGATCCAAGCTGGAGGCGCGCTGCAAGAAGGTGTAGGCCGAAAGCGACAGGTGGGTGGGTAGCTCGCGGATATCCGCCCCACGCGCCCAATAACGCAGCTCAGGGGGCATGATCAGTACCGGGGGGGAGGTAATAATATTGTCCTCCTGGGCGGCATAGGTGCCCGCCAGAATGTCACCAATACGCTTGGAACGCTTAGAAAACAACATCACCACCACGGCTACTATCCCGGTGGTGAACAGCACTTCAAAGGGAGCACAGATAGCCCGCACAAAGCTTTGATAAGGGTGAGCCGGACCGCCGTCGTCGCGCACAATCCGCAAGCCCATAACTAACCGGCCTAAACTACGCCCCCGGCTTAACACTTCCACCAGCCACGGCATGAAAATCAGCCAAAAAGCCAGCATCAGTGCCACGCTGGTTGCCAAAACCGCCGCAGACACAGTCGATTGGTTAACAGCGGTGTACAAAAGCCGCAGAGAGAACGATAAACCCAGGAAATATACGGCATAGTCAATCACTGCTGAACCCATGCGGGTAGGCAAAGGCGCCGGGGCGATATCAACCACCACGCCTTCACCAGTGATAACCTGCTCAGGGACGATCATTCTTTCCGATGAGCTGTTCAAAGTCTCCACAAGAAAAGAGTACCCGGGTGGATATAGATGCGCTGCGCCAATCTCATAAAGACCAGTGGGAACGTCTGGGCAAGTTAGCTAGCAAACGTATTCTCAGCGCCAAAGAAACCGATGAGCTGATATCGCTCTACGGTCAGGTAGGCCAGCAGCTTTCCGCTGTACGTAGCCAAGCCCCCGACCCTGACGCAATTGTGGAGCTCAGCCGCCTGCTGTCGCGAGCACGCGGACGCATTGGCTACCACCAAAATGCGCGGGCCACCAATGTGCGTCGCTTCGTTACCGTCACCATGCCTATGGGGCTATATAAGGCGCGCTGGTTCTCAGTTGGGGTGATGGTGGCGTCCCTGGCAGTGTCGCTGATCTGTGCGCTGTACCTGCTCAACAATATGACGGTTTTTGACCTCCTGGTGCCTCCAGCTACACGCCGCTCTATTGCCCAAAGTCAATTCGTGGGTTACTACTCTCAATACGCCCATTCAGAGTTTGCCTCCCAAGTGTGGACCAACAACGCGCGCGTGGCCGCCATCAGCATCATTAGCGGCCTGACCGGTTTTTTCCCGATCTTGGTGCAATGGCAAAATGCTTTAAATGTTGGGCTAATGGGCGCGGTGATGAGCGAGCAGGGCGAACTCGGTAAATTCTTTGCCTATATAAGCCCCCACGGCCTGCTAGAACTTAGCTGCGTATTTATGAGCGGCGGGGTGGGGCTGCGCCTGTTTTGGACCATGCTGGTGCCCGGCAGGCGCACTCGCGGCCAAGCCCTAGCCCAGGAAGGGCGCGTGCTGGTTTCAGCGGTTATCTCCCTAACTGCCGCCTTGGCTGTGGCCGGGGCTTTGGAAGGCTTTGTTACCCCCTCGGATCTGCCGCTATGGATCAAGATCATGCTGGGGGCCAGTGCGGCTGCGGGTTTGTGGGCTTATACCTTCATTTTGGGGCGTCGTGCGGCTTTGCAAGGCGACGACGGCGACCTAGACCCAAGCCAAATCGGCGCCTACGCCGCCCAGGCCTAACCCCCGGGCCTAAACCTGTAGCCTAACCCCCAGGCCTAAAACATTCAGGCCCGCCCCATCAGGGGCGGGCCATGTCTGCGGCCGCGCAGAGAGGCGGATGCGCTCTAGCGGATGCGCGGTGGGGCTTGCGCTTGACTAAGTGGAGCTTGGCTAACTGCGCCGCTCTAGAGGCGGCCAGCGGCCTTAAGAGCCAGGTAAGTGTCAGCCAAAGCCGGCGCCAAAGTGGCCGGAGCTGACTCCACCACCTCAATGCCCAGACGCTTTAGCTGGCTGCGTGCCTGGTTAGTTTCTAGCAGTGTGCGCTCAGCGGCGGCGGCCTGATAAGCCAGGTCAGCGTTGTCACGCTCATGGCTCATCTGCTCAATTTGCGGGTTTAGCGCGCTAGCAAAAATAAGCGTGTGCTTATGGGCAATCATGGCCAGCACGTCAGTTAGGGCCTGATCGTGGCTTACCGCCTCAAGGCTGCTAAGCAAAACCACCAGGGCATGTTGGCTTAGACGCTGGGAGGCCGCCAAGTTAAGGGCCGGCGCTGACAGCTCACCCAGATACGGTTCCACATCAGCTAGCTCATTAGCCATGGTGGCAATCAACTCACCTGACTTCTTACCGGCAATCCAGGCCCGGCGCCTAGTGTCTAGGGCCATTACTTCCACCCGGTCGCCAGCCGCGCTAGCTAGGGCAGAGAGCAAAAATGAGCTATCAATGCCCACGTCTAAACGTGTGCCCTCCTCCATACGGGTGGCGCTGTGACGGGCACTGTCAATAATGATCAGTACATGTCTATCACGCTCAGGGCGCCAGGTACGCACCACCACTTCGCCGCGCCGCGCCGTCGAACGCCAGTCAATGGAGCGCACGTCGTCGCCGGGAACATACTGACGCAAAGAATCAAATTCCGTGCCCGCCCCACGCACCATAACCGCGCTGCGCCCATCCATCTCGCGCAGCAAATTAAGGCGTGAAGGCAAATGCTTACGCGAATTAAACGGTGGTAGCACCTGCACATGCGCCGGCGCTACCAAGGAACGCTGACGCCCAGCCAAACCCAGCGGCCCAAGCGAACGCACAGTGGCGTAGTCAGCCCGGCGCTTACCTCGGCGTTTAGGTTGCAGCGGGGTAGTGAAACGTCGCTTCTGGCCGGGGCCCAAATTGAACTGGTAAAAATTATCGCTAGCCCCGGCGCTAGGCACCCAGGCATCACGCAGGCTTCCACGCATAGTGCGTTTGGCAGTGTTAGTGATCGTAATGCGCGCAGAACTGGGTTGTCCTAAACGCACGGTGGTGCCATTTTCGCGCTCAACCCTAAGTTCCAGGGGTTTTGGCGCCAAAAAGGCATCTAACAGGGCCAGGCAGATCACCGCCAGGTCCCAGGTCAGGGCTGCGCGCGTGGAAAGAAAAACCAGCAGCAAACATGGGGCCAGCAGTAAAGCCAGCCGTTTGGAGGCAAACATGCATTTACCTCAGCGCGGAACCGCAACCATACGCAGTACGCCGTCGATAACCGAAGCGGCACTGACCCCTTCAAGCTCAGCTTCAGGACGCAGCTTAATACGGTGACGTAAGGTAGGCAGCGCAAAGTTTTTGACGTCGTCGGGAGTGACAAAAGAGCGCCCGTTAAGCCAAGCCCAAGCCCGCGAAGTAGCCAGCAGAGCGGTGGCTCCACGCGGGGAGACCCCCAGTGACAGCGACGGCGAAACCCGCGTAGCTCGCACCAAATCCACAATATAGGCGGTCACCTCCGGGCCAACACCCACCTTAGCCACCTCACTGCGGGCCAGGCGCAGATCCTGGGCGTTAGTAACCGCCTGCAACCCGGCACTAACCAGGTCACGCGGGTTAAAACCGTTAGCGTGGCGGGTGAGTACCTCAATTTCGGTGTCGCGTTCAGGCAGCGGCAGCACCAGTTTCATTAGGAAACGGTCCAGCTGTGCCTCAGGCAGGGGATAGGTACCCTCATACTCAACCGGGTTCTGGGTGGCGATCACCATGAAAGGCTCAGGCAAAGCCCGAGGCGTGCCGTCAATAGAAACCTGGCGTTCCTCCATGGCCTCAAGCAAAGCCGCCTGAGTTTTGGGGGGAGTACGGTTAATTTCGTCAGCCAGCAGCAAGTTAGTGAATACTGGGCCCGGGCGCAAAGAAAACTCGGCAGTGCGTGAGTCATAAATCAGCGAACCGGTTACGTCACCGGGCATCAGGTCCGGGGTGAACTGGATGCGTTTAGTGTCTAGCTCCAACGACGCCGCCAAAGCCCTAACCAGCAGGGTTTTAGCCACCCCGGGTACGCCCTCAAGCAGTACGTGACCGCCCGCTAGCAGGGCTACCACTAGGCCGGTGACGGCGGCGTCCTGGCCCACCACAGCTTTAGCGACTTCGCTGCGCACCGCTGCCAGGCGGGCCTGGGTGGGGACGCTATAGTCTAGGTTTTCAGCGCTCATAGTGCTTTACCTCTTCTTCTAATTGTTCAAGGGCTTGGCTTAGCTGGGTCAGTTCTACTGCACTTGCTGGCGCGGGCCCATAGAGTATGTATTCAATTTCTTTAGCTGTGCGGTTGCAGGCCATAGATACCGTTTGCGCTACCAAGGTGGCGTCTGCATTTGGGGAAATTCCCAAGCGCCGGCCGAGCCTAATAATGGTGGCTATGCGCAAAATACGGCCACTGTGCTCACTGGCTCTAGCTCGCTGATACAGTCCGGCGCGCCCCACTGTGGTTTCGGTGCCTTGCGCAACTACCGGCAGCGGCTCATTAACGATCCGGCCTTGGCGCCGGCCCACAATAAATGCCCACACCAATGCCAACAGCCCAAACTGCCACATTAATGGCACCAGCCAGGATGGGTAGGGTTTAAGCTGCTGATCCGAATTAAATGAGTCAGCATTTTCGGCGTTATAAAAAGCTACTTCGCTGCCCCGGCCGGTGGCATAAAGTGCCAAGGCTGCATTGTCATCTTTGTCTAGGTACTTGTTGGTAACTAGCTCTGGATTAGTGATGATGCGCAGGGTTTTGCCTGACTTTAAGGGCAGTTCCAGATAGCCGTAGCCGTCGGCATAAGCGAAACACAGCTGGGCTGGGCCACGGCCCAGGTACTGGCTATCGGCCAGCGCCTGCGGGTCACGCACTATTATGGCGTTTCCGGTTGCGCTGATGGTTTGGGCTTTGGTGGATATAGAGCAGGTGCCGCGAGAGGCAGGTTTATCGTTATAACCTTGCAGTTCCAAGCCGCTTTCAGCCAGGGACTCAAGCAGGTAGTAGCCGAAGCCAACCAGGGTGATATCAGCGTTTGAGGTAGTTAGTAGAGTTTCAAAGTCGTTATTTTGTAGTCTGCCAGCATTAAAGATGGTTACCGGTTTGCCCTGCTGGGCAGCCAAAATAGCCTTTGCAGCTGAGGGCACCTGGTCCACTGAGACGTCATAGTGGTCACCGAGCACCTGCGCTAAAGCCCGCACCCCATCGGAGCTAACGCTGTGGATGTCGTAGGGCTCTTTAGTGAGTTCCTCTTTCATGGAGGCATAGATAACCATGCCTGCCAGCAGCAAGCTAAGTGTGATTGCCAGTAGCTTCCAGCCTTTAAATCCGCTCTTTTTAGAGTTGGCAGTGGCTTGTGCGGGGGTTGTTTGTACACTCATCGCCGCCTACCTTCAGTGGCGTAGGGGTTAGACGTATACGGGTTAACGTCCAGTGGGCCAGCTGAGCCGTGAGTTAACTCCGGGGTGAGGTTATGGGCGCTTTGCTGGGTTATGCCTGGGGTGTTTGTGACGGTGACGGCGAAATCACGCATCCACTGATCATCGCTAGGGCCGGTTTCTTCATGGCCGTAGCGAGCCCGGTCAAACAGGTTAGCGGCGTAAGCAAATCCCTCACTTAGCGTTGGCATTACCTGGGTGCCAAGATAGCCGGCCTCCTGTGCGGTCATGCCTGGATAATCTTCCAGTAAGGCGCGCTCGTCTAGAGAGCGGATAATGGCGCGGAAACGGTCTACGACGGCGTTAACCCAGTCACCGGCGGCAGCCGCCTTATTGGCGCTAAGCGTGAGCGTACTAGCATCACGTTTATCGTCAAAAAGCGCTTTTGATTTGCGTTTACGGCGTGCCAAAGTGATTTTTGTGGCTAAGTAGAGCAGCAAAGCTATCAGCGCCACAAAGATCAAAAAGGTAAGCAGCGCCCCAACCCATTCAGGTAAACCCAAATTTAGTTTAGCTTTACTTAGTGTGGAGTCCAGCCATTTAAATAGCTTTTCTAAAAGATTTTGTTTAGGTTTATAAGCTATTTTACTGAGCTCATGGTGGGCTTGTTGGCGTGCTTCATCTGGGCTTGGAGTAGGCTGACTCCAAGTCGGTAGAAGGGCAAACTTCCAGATTAAATTCATTGTGCCTGTTGTTCTGCTACAGCGTTACGCAGCTCCACATCCAGGCCTTCTTTACGCATACGCAGATCGATATATAGCAGCGCGTTGACCGAGGAAGTGAAAGGTAGAATTAATAGCTGAGCGATGGAAGACATAACCATAGTCAGTATGTAAGCAGTATTTATGGATGTGATCGCATCTTCAGGAGACGAGGATCCGGCAACAACAAAAATTACGCTTAGTGCGCTAGCAATACCGCCAAAGACGCCGGCCACCATAGAGGTGATTATAGTGGTCAGGATATTGATGCCTAACAGACGCCAAAAGTTTTTGCGAGTCAGGCTCCAAGAGCGGCCAATAGCAGCAAACACTCCCAGGTTTTCAAGCACCATGGCTGGTGAGGCAACACTGAATTTAATGGATAAGTAGGAGCTTACTACTACGCCAGCCACTATCAGTATAAATATGCCGACTAGGGCTATACCCATGCCTTGCCATAATTCTGTTTCTGTCTCAGCTGTAGAGGCTACGCTAGCTAACAGCACAAAAAATGCGACGATTCCAATTATGACCATCAGGCCGCTAATAATACCGGTGATTATATTTAGCCCAATTAATGGCAGGAACTTTGATTTAGTGCGTTCCCATACTTCTTTACTGGAAGCTACTCGCCCAAGTACAGAGCGAGATACGGCTACAACAATTAAACCTGAAAGTAAAACCGTGGCTAAAGCTTGTAAGAGAGTGCCGCCTAGCTGAGAAAAAGAGCCGGATAAGGAAGTGAAAGCAGCGCTGTAAGGGGAGTCGGAGCTGAGGTAGTTAGGTAATACCAGGTTGATAATTGCGTAATTTGTGGCAATGCTAATTACTAGCACTACCCCTAGCAGGGCGGCGGTGAAACCAAACATGGTGCGCGCATTAGTTTTAATTGCCGCAAATGCGCCCTGATAGATGTCGCCAATAGACAGGGGGCGCAGGGGAATAATGCCAGGCTTGTAGACATAGAAGTTTGCGGCGCCGTTAGATTGTCCATAGCCAGCGCCCGGATAAGCACCGCCGCCACCTGGGTAACTACCAGTGCCGGGGTAACCAGGAGCAGCGCCAGGATAGCTACCGCCTGGGTAAGTCCCCGGGTTGTATCCAGCCGCGCCAGGGTAACCGGGCGCCCCTGAGGTGGCAGAACTGCCCGCGCCGGGATAACCAGCCGTTCCCGGGTAGCCACCAGGGTAGCCACCAGCCCCAGCAGCACTAGCCGCACCAGGGCCACCAGCGCCGTCGTCGTCACCAGCACCGGGGTAGGAACCTTGCCCAGGGTAGGGGTTGGCATAGCCACCAGAGCTGCTGGCAGAGCCAGATGGCTGCCCAGATGGCTGTTCTCCAGCGCTTTCGTCGAAATTAGGCGTGCGCCAAGTCTCGCTCACCGTTACCTCCTTGGGAATGTGCTACATAACTAATCCTGCCAGGTTTGCGTAACTTGTGCCTACGCCTTAAGGAGGAGGTTTAGCTACTTCCTGTATAACCATGCAAAAATATGCTTTAAGTGTCACAATGTAGTTATGAGCACGCGTATCTTACTGGTAGATGATGATACTGCCCTGTCTGAAATGGTTGGCATGACCCTCGAAAGCGGGGGTTATGACGTGGTTTATTGCGCAGACGGTACGCATGCTTTGCAAGCTTTTACTATTAACCAGCCAGAGCTAGTACTGCTGGATCTGATGCTGCCGGGCATGGATGGCATTGAAATTTGCCGCCGCATTAGGGCTATTTCTGATGTGCCTATCATTATGCTCACCGCCCGCAGTGACACCCAGGATGTGGTGGCCGGGCTGGAGGCCGGGGCTGACGACTATGTGGCTAAGCCCTTCAAAAACCGTGAGCTGATGGCCCGGGTACGTACCCGCCTGCGCCGCGTCAGCGACGTCGCCGCCAATGCAGAGCCACCCAAGGACAAGCTGCGCATTGGCGATATTGACATTGATGTGCTCGCCCACGAGGCTCGCCGTGCAGGCCAAGTAGTGCCGCTAACCCCGCTGGAATTTGACCTGGTAGTCACCCTGGCGCGTGAACCCTGGAAGGTGTTTACCCGTGAAGAGCTACTAGAGCGTGTGTGGGGTTACCAGCACAGCGCCGACAACCGCCTGGTCAACGTGCATGTGCAGCGCCTGCGGGCCAAGGTAGAACTAGACCCCGAGCACCCCAAGGTGGTTATCACTGTGCGCGGCGTAGGTTACCGCGCCGGTAGTGCCCAGGGCTGATGCGTGGCCTAGACGCTATACGCCAGTGGCTGGCGCATAGCCCCCTAAAATACTTGCGCCTAGCCCTAGCGCGTTCACTAGTGCTGCGCGTAGCCGTGCAGGTCATGGTGGTGGGGATGGTGTCAGTGCTAGCCCTGATTATCTTCGCCACCTCCTGGGTGCGTTCAGATCTGCTGCGCGAGCGCCTAGATGCAGTAATCGCAGATGCTGATACACGCGTGGCTACAGCCCAAAGCCAAATGGACGCCACCGCCGTCAACACCACGGCTGAAGTCTCGGCCTTGGCCCAAAGCCAAGTCACCTCCCTAAAAGACGCCATTAGCGGCGCCAACGGGGTGGGGGTGGTGCTAATGCGTTCGCGTAGCTCCAACTCTTCAATCGTTATTAACGACCTGTCTTCCACCTCCGGCTTACGCCAGGCCATTTCGAATGATCTGATCACCCAGCTGGAATCTAACCCGCACCGCCAATACTGGCAGTACGCCAAGGTAGTTGACGACGGCAATGCGGTACCTGGCATTGTGGTGGCCAGCCAACTGACTTTGCCTTTGGCTGGCACCTACAACGTGTTCCTGGTGTATTCGCTAAAAAATGAGCAACACCTACTTGATGTAGCCACCCGCGCCCTGGTGTCGGGTGGAGCCATGCTGGTGGTAGCCATGGGAATTGCCGTGGCATTACTTACTTGGCGTGTGCTGCTGCCAGTTAGACGCACCTCGCTAGCTGCCCAGCGCCTAGCCGCTGGCAATTTTGGTGAGCGTCTAGAAATTAAAAGCCAGGATGAGGCGGCCTCCCTAGCGCTGTCTTTTAACAACATGGCTGATTCAATTGAAGCCCAAATTGATCGCCTAAGTGAGCTTTCGCGTCTGCAACAGCGTTTTGTTTCTGATGTTTCCCATGAGCTGCGCACGCCCATGACCACCATTTTGCTGGCTGGTGAGACCCTGTTTGATGCCCGCGATAACTTCAGTGATCCGCGCCTAAAACGCAGCACCGAGCTGCTATTTGGGCAAATTGAGCGTTTCGACAAGATGCTGGCGGACCTGCTAGAAATTTCGCGTTTCGACGCCGGCTCAGCAGCCCTATCTTTGCAGGAATGGGATGTGGGCGAAATTGCCCGCGACGTCATTGATTTTGCCCAGCCACTAGCTCAAGCTAACGGTTGCCAAATCCGCCTGCACATTGAAGGTAATAAGGTGACCGCCGTCGTCGACCACACCCGAATTGAGCGAATCCTACGTAACTTGGTGGTTAACGCAACCGAACACGGCGAAGGTAAGCCCATCGATATTAACGTGGTGGGCGACGACACGGCCGTGGCTGTGCGGGTGCGTGACCACGGCATTGGCATGAGCGAAGAGGTGGCCGAGCACGTCTTTGACCGCTTCTACCGGGCCGACCCCTCGCGAGCGCGCAAAAGCGGGGGCACCGGTCTGGGCCTGTCGATTTCGCGTGAAGACGCCGCCTTACACAACGGTACCCTCAGCGCCTGGGGTTGGCCAGGCGACGGCGCCGCATTCTTGCTGCTAATTCCCCGCAACCAAGATGTTCCTGCAGGTCGAGGGCCACTGGACGTGATTCCACCCGACGCCCCGCTGGAGGCTTTGGTTAAGGATATGGCCGGGCATATGGGGCCAAACCCCGAGCCGGTGCCCACGCCGTCGCTGGGCTTGCCGCTGCTGATTCCGGCCACGCGTTGGGCTGATGAGGAGGAGGAAAACGATGCATCCTAACTTCTCTTCCAAGCATTTTGCTGTCCTTGCTTCACGCCGCAGCCTGCTTAAAGCCTCGCTGCTGGCGGGGGCCGGGCTGGGGTTAGGGGCCTGCGCCACGCTGCCCACTAGCGGGCCGGTGCGAGTGGCCGATCATGGCGTGCGCCAAGCCGACCTGGTGCTGCAATACGCTCAGGGGCCGGTTAAAGGCGCTAGTCCCACCCAGATCGTGGAGGGTTTTTTGCTGGCCTGCGCGGCCGGCTACTCTGACGAATTTGCTACTGCTCGCAGCTTCCTGCTGGGGCAGGCTGCTAGTTCCTGGCGCCCGGACGCCCAAGTGTGGATTTATGACTCTGCCGGCAACGCGCGGGTGAGTGACGCCAGTGACGGTTCCTTGAACGTGTCTGCCCCGGCCCTGGCCACGCTGGATGCTAAAGGTATCTACTCGGTGGCTTTTGGGGGAGCTAACCATGAGTTGACCTTGTCGCTAGCCACCGATGGGGCCGGGCAGTGGCGTATTGCGGCGCTTCCCGACGGCGTTTTACTCTCTGCTACTTCCTTCCAGAACGCTTTTGTGGCGCAAAACCTGTACTTCTTTAACCGCACGCGCACCTCTTTGGTGCCCGATAGGCGCTGGGTGCTGCGCCGCAGGCTAACTACCCATGTGGTTAGTGCGCTGCTGACCGGCCCGGCACCGTGGCTTAACCAGACTCTTTCTAGCGCCATTCCCGACGGCGTCACCTTGGGTAGTGCGGGAGTTGAGGTCAGTCAGGCTGTGGCCACAGTGGATTTATCCAGCGAGGTGGCTAACGCTTCAGCTAACGACAAGCAGGCGATTGTGCGTCAACTGGCCACTACCTTGGGGCAGCTGGGATCAGTTAACCAGGTGATAGTTAACTGTGGCAGCACAGTTATTGGCTCTAGCACCACGATCCGCCAGGGCCAGCGTTCTCCCGGTGCAGTGGTGGCCGCTAGCGCGGCGGGCCTGGTGCGCCTGGAGGGCAATAACACGAAGGTGTTACTAGATGCCGGCGCCCTGGGTGAAGGCATTAATGGGGTGGCGGTAGCTGACGCCAACACCGTTTACCTACAGCGCAATAATGCTTTAGAGCGGTTAACCGTATCTACTAAAACCCTTACGCAGGTAAATGGCGACACTGATTTAGGGGCGGTGTGTGCCGATAATTCGGGTTGGGTGTGGCTGTATCAAGGCGCTAATGTACTGGCTTACTCGCCTCAAGGGGTGCGTTACACGCTTGCGGTGCCCTCAAACCTGCCTATTGCGGCTTTTGATGTGGCTAGTGACGGCTACCGCCTAGCCTACGCGGTGGCTGTGGGTGAATCTATGCGGGTTTCGGTGTGTGCGGTGGTGCGTGACGATAAGGGAGTACCCACTGGGCTGGGTGAGGCATATTCGATTTACCAAACTGACGTGGCGGCGCTGAGCTGGGTTGATGAGGTAACCGTGGCGGTGCTGGCTAAAGCTAATACTGCTGGGGTGGCGCAGCTGGCCTACGCGCCGGTGGGCGGGATGGTAACTGATATAACTCAGGTTACTAACGCCGTGCGTCTGGTTTCAGGTAGGCACGGTGGACAGGTGTCGGTACTGACTGACCAGGGGCAGCTGATGGTTTCTTCAGGTGCCACTTGGGTACCCAGCTATTCGGGCCTGAAGGCGGCCACCTACAGCCGCGTCTAAACAGGCAAATACAGGCAGGCGCAGGCAAACACAGACAAATACAGACAAATGCAGGCAGGCGCAGGCAAACACAGGTAAATACAGGCAAAATCATCCCTTCCCTATAATTTAAACGCGTATTTTCATAGGCGACGGACGATTTTGGGTGTAAATGTGTGCCAGCGCCGGACGCTTTGTCTGTTTGAACTGTGCTTTGTCTGTTTGAACTGCCGACGACGCCACTCGCGCGGGCATAAAAGGGTGGCAGGCGGACATAAAGGGGTGGCTGGGTTTCCCCAGCCACCCGTGCTGCATTAGCAGCTGTGGGCAGGCGTCTTAAAACGCTCGATGCCCCGCTTTAGGTGTCTACACCGTCTCTAGACGCAGTAGACCGTAGGTCCAACCTTTTCGGTGGTAGATCACGCAAGGTTGGCCGGAGGATGCTTCAATGAATAGGTAGAAGGAGTGGCCCACCAGTTCCATCTCGTAAAGTGCCTCTTCAATGGTTAAAGGCGTGGACTGGTGCAGTTTCTGGCGCACAATCACCGGGGAGTCGCCGATCTGGGATTCAACTACCTCGCCTGGTTTGGTGGGAGGCAGTACGATTTCCTCAACCTCGGCTTCGGGGGCTACTTCGATACCCTGCTCAACTAGGGCCTGTTCGACCTCAGCAGTGATCATCGGGTAGCGGCGGTGGTCCTTCTTGCGATCACGTGCACGACGTAGGCGCTCGAATAGCTTGTCGATAGCCAAGTCAAAAGCTGCGTAGCGGTCGCTGGAGCTGGCTTCTGCGCGGATAACCGGGCCCTTGGAGATCACCGTGAGCTCAACTCGCTCAGAAGTGTCTGCCAAACGGGGGTTGCGCTCGTGGCTGACTTCGATTTCTACTCGTTGTGCGCGCGGGTCGTACTGGGTTACCTTGCTGATCTTCTCTTCTGCGTAAGCGCGGAAGCGGGAGCTAATTTCAGCGTGGCGGCCTACAACCGTGATTTCCATAGTTGAATCAACCCTCCTTGGTTGTTTCCGTAACATACCAACGATTGGGATGGTGTGTTGTAAGACACACTATAGTACATGATCGTGTCCTGTGTCACCATCATTTTGGCTAGTATTCTGTAGGCGAAATCATGTTTTACGTTGAATTTAGGGCCGTGGTGTACGTTTTTTGCTAGGCGCTGCAGCTAGGGTCCAGGCGCAAACGACGACGCCGCCCGCCTCCTCTAAAGCCTTAGCGCTGGCTTCCAGCGTGGATCCGGTAGTGACGACGTCGTCCACCAGTACTACCTGCCAGCCGGTGGCGTCAGCTAGGCACCGCACTTTACGTTGAGCGCGCTGACGCGCGCTTTTACCAAGCTGTTTGCCAGAGCGTAGGCGTAGCGGATCGGCGCTAACCACAGCTATATCTAGCCGTGGAGCTAAAAAATCAGCTAAGCCTTGGGCTAATTGGCGAGCCACTAGGTTGGCGTGCCAACGTCGTGAAAGCTTAGAGGGGGCGTTGATGATCGCTAGGGGTTTGTCGCTAGCGAGCTGGTAGGTAAGCCAAGGGATCATGGCGGCGGCGCCGTCGTCAATCCCAGCCAATATGGCTGCGGTGATGGCACGGTGACGGCCGCTTTTAAAACTGAGCACAATCTGGCGCAAAGCTCCCGCATAGGTGCCTTGGCTCCAGATGTCCAGATCTGTGGCCGGCAGTAAATCGCTGTTGAGCAAGGTGGCGCTGTGACTTAGTAGCTGGCGGCACTGTGGGCATAGGTCTGTATCCCACAGGCCACAACCGGCGCATTGGCGCGGTAAAACCAGCTGACCTGCGGCCTTGAGTGCGGTGGTCATGGCGGTGGCGAGCTTAAGCGTGGCGGCCCTAGAAGAAGCAAGTGGCGCCGCCTTATAGCTGGAAGTAGCTTTGACTTTCGAAGTGTAAGGCGGGTAAGAGGTGTAAGAGTGTTAAACATAAATTAAATATCTCTAACATGTACTGCCAGTGCCAATAGCTAAAATAAATCTGTGGAAAACTCGCGCAAGCCCTGGTCAACGCAGTACAAGCCCTGGTCAACGCGGTAAGTCTGGGTGCGTGCCAGGGGCTCGAATCACAAAGGTGGGTCCTAAATCGCAAGGGCGGGGGCCTCAATGGTGAGGCCAGGTGCACGAAAAGCAAATAGCGAATAGATTCAAAGCCTTAGCCGGGCGATAGTACGATAGACAAGGTTGAATATATTCAAATGGCTGCCCGTAACAGGCTTAAGCCAGCAAGGAGCTTGTAAGCGTGTCTATTGTTGACCGGATCCTACGCATCGGTGAAGGCCGGACCTTGCGAAAGCTAAGTGCTATCGCGGACCAGGTTGATGCTCTTGAAGATGACTACCGCCAATTCACTGACGAAGAACTGCGTAATCAGACCAAAGAGTTTCGCCAGCGCCTAGAAGAGGGCGAAACCCTCGACGATATCTTGCCTGAAGCTTTTGCAACTGTGCGTGAAGCCGCCGACCGCGTACTAGGCCAGCGCCCCTACCGGGTGCAGCTAATGGGTGGTGCGGCCCTACACCTGGGCAACATTGCTGAGATGAAAACCGGTGAAGGTAAAACCCTGGTGGCCGCTTTGCCTTCCTACCTGCGCGCACTAACCGGCAAGGGGGTGCACGTGGTTACCGTCAACGACTTCTTGGCTGAGTACCAGTCTGACCTAATGGGGCGTGTGCACCGTTTCCTGGGGCTGACCACCGGTTGTGTACTTGCTGGTCAGGATCCCTCTGAACGCCGCAAGCAGTATGACTGCGACATCACTTACGGCACCAACAATGAGATGGGCTTCGACTACCTGCGCGACAATATGGCCCAGCGCCCTGAGGACATGGTCCAGCGCGGGCACAACTTCGTGATTGTTGACGAGGTTGACTCCATCCTTATTGACGAAGCCCGTACCCCGCTGATTATTTCCGGCCCTGCCGACGGTAACAACAACAAGTGGTACCGCGAGTTCGCTGATATAGCTGAGATCCTCAGTCCAAACAAGGACTATGAGGTTGACGAGAAGAAACGCACCGTAGGTATTTTGGCCCCCGGTATTGAGAAGATCGAGGACCGTCTAGGTATCGACAACCTCTACGAAGCCGGCAACACTGCCCTGATCGGTTTCCTCAACAATGCCATCCGCGCCAAGGAACTGTTCAAGCGCGACCGTGACTACATTGTTGCCGACGGCGAAGTGCTGATTGTTGATGAGCACACCGGTCGTGTATTGGCTGGGCGCCGTTATAACGAGGGTCTACACCAGGCCATTGAGGCCAAAGAGCGGGTAGAGATCAAGAGTGAAAACCAGACTCTAGCCACCATCACCTTGCAGAACTACTTCCGTTTGTACCCGGAAGGTTCGCGTTCAGGCATGACCGGTACGGCTGAAACCGAGGCCGCAGAATTCGCTGGTACCTACAAGATCGGCGTCGTGCCCATCCCCACCAACAAGCCCATGATCCGCAAGGACCAGCCGGACCTGGTGTACAAGTCCGTTAAGTCCAAGCTGAACGCGGTAGTTGACGACATTGAAGAGCGTCACGACGCCGGACAGCCGGTTTTGGTGGGTACCACCAGTGTGGAAAAGAGCGAGGAGCTCTCGGCCCTGCTGCGTGAGCGCCACATCCCCCACGAGGTACTAAACGCTAAGCAGCACGCCCGTGAAGCCGCCGTCGTGGCCATGGCCGGACGTAAAGGCGCGGTAACCGTAGCCACCAACATGGCTGGTCGTGGTACCGACATCATGCTGGGTGGTAACGCTGAGTTCATTGCCGTGGCCTCCTTGAAGGAAGCCGGCCTAGACCCCATCGACACCCCCGACGAGTACGAAAAAGCTTGGCCGGCCGCCCTGAAGGCAGCCAAGGAAGCCGTCTCGGTGGAGCACGACGAGGTGGTGGAGCTCGGTGGTCTGTACGTGCTGGGCACCGAACGCCATGAGTCGCGCCGTATCGATAACCAGCTGCGTGGTCGTAGTGGCCGTCAGGGTGACCCTGGTGAGAGCCGCTTCTACCTGTCCATGCAGGACGATCTGATGCGCACCTACGCCACCGGTCTGGCTCAGCAGATCATCTCCTCGGACCGTTACCCCGACGACGTGCCGCTGGAATCTAAGATGATCACCCGCAACATCGCTTCCTACCAGCGTCAGCTGGAGGCACGTAACTTTGAGATCCGTAAAAACGTGCTTAAGTACGACGACGTGCTCACCGAGCAGCGTCAAAAGGTTTACGACGAGCGTCGCAAGGTGCTGCAGGGTGAGGATCTAGAGCCCCACATCAAGGCCTTCCGTGAGCGCGTAATTGCCAACGTGGTGGCCCAGCGCACCGCCGAGGGGCGCAGTGACCAGTGGGACCTGGACCAGCTGTGGAAGGACCTGTCCACTGTCTACCCGATGGGTTTGACTGTGGATGAGGTGGTCGACGGCGTAGGTGGCCTGGATGCGCTAACCAGCGAGCGCCTAACTGAAGAGCTCACTGAGGATATTGCGGTGGCCTATGAGGACGCCGAAGCTAGCCTGTCCGCTAACGATCTAGCTGTGGCGCAGCTGGGTGAAGAACCCATGCGCACCCTGGAGCGTCGCCTGCTGCTGGCCGTGGTGGACCAGCACTGGCGCGAGCACCTGTACGAAATGGACTACCTCAAGGAAGGTATTGGACTGCGGGCCATGGCCCAGCGCGACCCGTTGGTTGAATACGCCAACGAGGGTGCCCACATGTTCAAGGCCATGATGGAAGCCATTCGTGAAGATACGATCGAGCAGATTTTTGCTTACTGCGCCCGCTTTGAGGCTCAGGCTAAGCAGGCTGCTCGCGAAGCTGCTCAGGCTCGCGAGCAGGCCTCGATCATGGGTGACACCGGCCGTAAGGCCCTGTCTACTGCGGTGACCTACTCCGACGCCGACACTCAAGGTAGCGATAACCAGGGTAACCGCGCTGAGCGCCGTCGCCGTTCCAACAAGAAGCGCCGCCGCCGCTGAGCAGACTGTCAGACTCGCTGAGCAGGCCGCTGAAGCCGCGAAGCACTTAAGGGGCCATTAGCCCATGTGCAGGTAGGTCATTACCCAGTGCCCGTGGCGCAACTGGATCTGGCAGGCACAGGCGTGGATGCGCCCGTCGTGGGAGAGAAGCACGCTAACTTCCCAGCCGCTGGCACTGGCCTGGGCCCGCACCGCATATAGGTAGGGGATCCGGGCTGGCTTGCCGCCCTGGCAGCGTGCGGCTACCTGTGCCCGACGGCTGAGGGCGTCGTACAGTTCCGGGGTGAGCCAGCGAGCTAAATGCTGCGGCTGGCGCATCCCGTGCATGATTTCCCAGGCGTAAACGGCTACCGTCCCTGCCCAGCGTCCCGGATCAGGCAGTTGTTGGCTTTGAGGCTGGCTTTGTCGCCGAGTTTGGGACTGGTGATTTTGGGGCTGGTGGCTTTGCTGTGAGCTGGGAGAACCAGGGTCGACGGCGCCGCTTGCCTGGCGCTGCGGGCTGCGGCTGGAGGCTGCTGCACCTTGGCGCCTTTGGGGGGCTTGCTGGCGCGCGCTAGGGACATAACTGGAGGCATAAAGCGTGCTCATGGCTAGCCCTTAGTGGGAATCGTCAGCGCCAGGCCGGGGCGAATCAAATCTGGATTAGCCCCGATAAGCGCCGCATTGGCCGCAAAAATCTGTTTAGACAGTTGCGCTACCTGCCCGTTGGTGGGGGAGGGTACCCCATTTTGCTGCAACCACTGGAGGGAAATAGACCATAGGCTCTCTCCAGCTAAAACCAGGTGCTGGCGAATAACCGGGGCGGGTTTAGCGTCCGGAGCCGGGACACAAGTGCCTGAGCGCTGCGCGCTACCCGGCTTGAGGCTGCCGCTCTTGGGGCTGGCCTTCGAGTTTGGAGATTTGGCTTCCGGAGATTTGGCTCCCGGACTTTTAACCGCCGGGGTTTTAGACCCAGGCCCGCCAGAGCGCGGATGAGCACTAGAGCGGCTTGGGCTGGCTGAAGGCCGCGCACTGGGTCGGCTTGAGGCGCTAGGGCTTGTTGTAGCCCTGGCTCGCGCGCTGGCGTGACTAGTGGGCGTGGCACTGGCTCGGCTAGTGGGCGCGCTGCTAGCGTGCGGGCTCCTGGATGGGGAGCTTGCTGTGGCCGGGGCGCTCGCCTTGGCTGAAGCACTGGGCCTGGCTGAAGCGCTCGCGCTTGCGGTGGCGCTAGGGGAGGGGCCGTGTGCACCCCAGCCCAGATTGTCGTCATTAGCGCTGGCCGGGGCGCAGCTAAGGGCAATAATGGCGGCCCCGGTGGCTAGTTTGCGCACCAAAGGCGCGCTGTGACGCAAATTTAAAGTGCGGTGAGTACAAGCACATGCCAGCACCCATATGGCTCCCAGTGCGTGCCAGGCTACCAGTGCCGCGCCGGCTGCGGCGGCCAGGCCGGCCAGCGCAGTGCTGACATCCGCCATCGACCACAGCGACAAATACTGTAAAGACAAGGGCCTGAGCAAAGCCACGGCGGCTGCTAGCAGCAAGACGCTCAGCGCTGTGCCGAGCCAGGCAACCAGGTGAAGACCTAGCCAACATTTTAGGCTCTTAGACATCGGTACACCTTCTTTGGTGAGAAACAGTGATGTTTAATTATGTTTCGCCAGAACTTACCTGTCAATAGCGAATGTGACTTTGGTTATGGCAATCTTGAATCATGCACTTAGAGAGCCTGCTGGCGGATCTAGATAGCCAGTTTGAGCAGTATGAACGCTCTGCCCGGGTAGCTCAGGCTTGGGAGCTAGCCGAGGCTGAAGCTGGTAGAAGCGCGTTGGTAGATCGTCTGCGCGCGGTGGAAGGCGGTGCGCTTACCCTAACCACTCGCAGTGGGCGGGTAGCTAGCGGCAAGCTACTGCAAGCACGCCAAGAATTTTTGCTACTGCGTGCCGGCGACGCCAGTCAGATGCTGGTGCCAATGGGAGCAGTAGTTAGTGTGCGGGGTGTGGGGCGCCAGTTAGAGACGACGGCGTCACAGCGGGTTAGCTACACGGTTGCGGCAGTTTTGCGTCAAATTATGCGAACTAAGCGACCGGCCAGATTCAACACAGCGGCAGGTGATATTACCGGCAGGATCATCCGCGTCGGTGCGGATCACGTGGACGTACTGAGCGTGGATAAGCGTGACTTATCCGATCGGGTCACGCTTATCCTGTCAGCAATTGAAATTGTGACCAGTATTTAGCCACAAGCGGCTAATATTTAGGTCGTGCGGTCACTATCGCTAGCCAAAATTGGGTGCTAGCGATAGCGCTTAGAGGTCTAATCCACCTTCGGATACGGCCTCGCGGGTGTGCGCATACTGCTTGTCGATGTAGTCTTCGAGTGCAGCTACTTCAATGCGCCATAGACCGCGAGCGCCAACCTGAATGGCGGGTAGCTCTCCGGTGCGGATAAGTGAACGGACGGCCTGGGCGGAAATCGATAACTGCTCGGCGACGTCGGCGATAGATAAAAATCGAGGTGCCATGTCCTAATAATGTCACGGGTTAGCCCAGATGCAAACTGGTTAGGTGAGATTGTGAAAACTTCATGGCTGCCCAGAATTTCTCTTAGGATAGGCAGATAGCTGGACGACCTGGAGGTTGTTACCAAGGGGTGCGCATATGTCTGAATTAAATCAATCGAATAGATACGGGGCGCGGCAGCATCAAAATGATGCTGGTGCGAGCATTGACGCTTGGCGCTGGAGGCGCCCAACTTGGCGAGATCCTAGGCTTTTTATCGGAATAGTGCTGGTCATCGTGTCTATGGTAGCCGGTTCAGTACTAATTGATAGAGCCACTAGTACACAGCAGGTATGGGCTTTGAGTCAGGATGTAGCCCCAGGAACTGCTCTAAAAGCTGGAAAAAACCTGAAATTAGTCTCAGTGAATCTTGGGAGTGCAAGTAGCGCTTATGTGCAACAAAAGCAACTTAAAGCTGACACATATGCGCAACGTTCATTACACTCAGGAGAGTTATTGCCAGCCGATGCCACTAGCCAGCAAAGCAAATTGAATATGCGCTCAATTGTGGTGCAAAGCAGTGGTCAGCTTTTAAATAGCATTCGGGTTGGCGATACCGTGGAGCTGTGGCAGTTGCCTTCCAGAAACGTAGCGGCCATAGCACCCACGCCGTCGGCAACTAAAGCAGCTAGCACCAATGGAGCTAGGCGCGTGGCTCAAGGACTGATAGTGGACGCAATCGGAGGCGATCAAAACGCCATCGTCGCAGATAAAAGCACCAGCGTGCGCGTGCTGGTACCGGCCGAACAAGTTGAGCCTGTGCTCACCGCAGTCGGCTCTGGTGCCGGCTTGGTGCTGGTGAACACGGGGTCTGAGCAATGAGAACAGCCGTATTACTAGCTTTATGGGATGACGATTCCACGCTTTTGCGACAAATTGACGCTGAGCGTGACCTGTATGTTTCGCGTCGCTGTGCAGATATAAGTGAGCTTTTAGCTGATGCTGCCGTGGGACTAGGACAGCTGGCCATTATTGATGAGCAGCTTGACGGACTAGATCGCACAGTGATTGCCACTTTGAATTCTTATGGCGTGCCCGCGATTGTGTTGACCCGCAATGACGGGGTGCGCTGGCATGATCTGGGCGCCTGGGTGGCGCCTTGGCCGGGTTCGCCTCAGCGAGTGGTTGCCGAAATTTCGCGGGTTTTGGTTGCTGGCACGGTTTCGCCCCAGCCCACGGCTGCCGCCAGTTTGGGTGATGAGCTATTTGGGCTTTCACCTACGGCAGTTGACGACGGCGCCTTGGGGCTGCCTAGCGCGCGTTCTGCAGCTTTTAATCCTTTAGATGTGCCCATGGCGGCGACGACGGACGGGGCTAGCTCTCCTTTGTTCGACGCCGTCGTGCAAAGTCAGGCTTCAGCTTCCAGTCCGCCGCCCGCGCCGCCAGAGCAGCTACCACCCCCGCCGTTTGATAGCGCAGTGGGGCAAGTACCGCTTATACCGCCAACCGAGGCTCCGGTCCCTAGTGGGCAGTTAGATCCGGCTTTAGCGCTACCCTTGCCCCCAGCTCCAAGCTTCGAGCCACCGGCGCCCAGCGCCGACTTACCTGAGGCGCCAGTTACCAGCTCTGAACAAAGCCCAGCAGACATCACAGCTGCGCAGCCAACCACCCGCATGGGGCGCCGTCGTGCCCGCCATGCCAGCCATGCTGCCAGCCCAGTTACCCCCAGCCAGGGCAACGCGGCCAGCTACTTCACTGCGGCTGGTCAGGAACAAAGCGGCGAGGCTAAAGCTAAGGTTGAACCGGACGATCCGCCGCAGCAGCTCAATGACTCTAATGTAGATACTGTCAAGTCGGCTGTTTCAGCTGGCCAGACCAGTATTGACTCGCCTCCATTGCCTGAGGGGGCATTAGCTGCTCGCGTGCTGCCGCAGTCGGTTCAACCAGTTACGCGACGCAGTGTGCGCCGCTCTCAAACGGCGCGCCCGGCCACGCCGGATGGGCCTGTTGTAGCTGATTACGTCGGCGGGGCACCCCAAAGTGGGGTAGATGCCCGAAACGGGGCGACGGCGCAAGCTGGGATGGCAGCGCCTGGTGAAGCTAGCCAGATGGCAGGCGCTGCGATGGATGTCTCGCCTTTTGCTCCGCCGCAGCAGCGAGGCGTGGCTAGCTCAGATTTGGCGGCTTCTGGTTTCTCAGCTAGCACTGGAATGTCGGCCGCTTCGGCTGGGCCGCTGGCTTCAGCCGCATCCTTTGCTTCGGCCGCTTCAGCTGCGCCTTATGGCTCGGCTGCTTCTGCCGCGCCTTATGCTTCCGCCGCCTCAGCTGCAATCCCTACTGCAGCCTCAGGAGCCGGTGGGCCCTGGTCGGCAATGTCGGCTGCAGGGACTGCTTGGTCGGCCACTTCGGCTCCATTCGCGGCTTCAGCAGCGGCACCTGTTGGCCCTATGCCGGCGCATACTCAGGTGCTGGCGCCTGGCCAAATTAACGGTTACCAAAACCCAGCTGGCATCAATGGGGCTCAGCCTCCACGCCGTAAAGGTTTACGTGCTTTACTGGCGCGCAAAAATGGGGCCAGTACCCCCAGTGCAGGTGGTCCAGTAGTTGCCGGCCCCGCCGGTCGCGCTGGCGCAGTGGCTGGGGTTGGTGGCCCCGCACAGCCTGGTATGCCGGGTGCGGCCCCTGGGGCTGGTATTCCTGGCGCCATGCCTGGCGCTGGCGTGCCAGGTGTCATGCCTGGTGTCATGGCCCCGATGCCCGGTGCTGGGCCAGTCGCAGGCGCGGTTCCTGGGGCTGTGGGCGTCCCGGGTGCAGGTGGACTCGGTATGCCTGGCGGGCAAGGCACCCCTGGCGCCGCCATGCCCATGGCCATGCCTGGCAGCCAGGGCGCCCCGAGTGCTTATGCCCCCAATGGGCAACCTCGCGCAGTTAATGGCCCAGCTAGTCCTGGGGCTGCGCTTACCCCGAATGGGGGGCTACCTACCCGCCGCTCAACACGGGCTGCTTTTTCAGCGGCCAGCGCGGCCGGGGCAGCTGCGGCGTCGTCGCAAAATAATGCAGCCCCACTAAACACAGCCGCAACCACTAACTCAGCGCAGCCTGAAGTAAAGCTCGGCTGGCCAGTCACTGCGGGAACCCCTTCAAGCCCGGCCACCAGCGCTTTTGCACCAACCTCACATCGCGAAGAAATTGACGCTACAGGCAAGCCTCAAATCGGCAAAATCATTGCAGTTTGGGGCACCCACGGGGCACCGGGGCGCTCAACCCTGGCGTTAGCACTGGCTGCCTACCTAAACGAGCAGGGCAGCACCATTTTGGTTGACTGCGACATCAACGCTCCCGCACAGGTACAGCTGCTGGGACTGCCTGAAGACTCCTCGGGCCTGGCTAGCGCCGCGCGCCTGGCCACCCACGGCGAGCTCGACTCCACCCGTCTGGTACAAACCCTGCTCAGCGCCAAAGCTGACCTGCAGGTACTAACCGGCCTGGGACGCTCAGGACGTTGGCGTGAACTGCCAGTAGCCTCCATGAACAAGGTTTGGGAAGTTTGCCGCCACACCGCCGAATACACTGTGGTGGACTTAAGCGGTGGGCTGGAAGAAGAACGGGTAGAAGACTTCGCCATGGAACCCGACCATGACGCCGTCGCCGCCGCCCTACTTGAACAAGCGGACCTGACTTTGATTGTGGGCGCGGCCGATCCGGTAGGTATTAGACGCCTAATCCAGCTGCTTAACTCCAACCGTCAAGCAGTTGGTGGACGCAGCCAGGTGGTAGTTAACCGAGTACGCTCAAGCACCGCCGGGGCTGACCCCAACAGTGCTATCGGCAGCGTACTTGCCCGCTACACCAGCGCTTCAGACATTGTCTACGTGCCCGCAGATTACCGTCTGTTTGATAAGGCCCTGATGCAAGCCCAGCCGGTGGCAGTGGTGGAAAGCCGTAGCGCGGCCGCCAAATCCATTGCCAAACTGGCCAAACTAGTGATGACCCAGCTGGCTTAAGCGGCTAGCTTTGGCGAGGCGCTAGCGCTTTAGTTCCGGTTAGGCCGTTAAACTAAACGTTATGCGCGTATATCTACCTGCCACAGTGGCGGACCTTTCCGCCCCGGCCATCACCTCCCGCCAGGCTCACGCCGCCACCGCTTCACTGGCTGCGGCGCTACCTGACGAAGACGAGGAAGGTCTGGAAGTGTCGGCCTGTCTGTGCGCAGCCGACTCCTCAGTAATTGCCATCTCTGAGCAAGATGAGGCGCAAAAACGCTACCGTCGCGTAGTAATTGCTGCTGATGTGGAGCGTGAGAACCTGCGTGAATTAGAGGTCGACGAAGAAACCCTACCTGGCACTGTCCAGGTGCTGGTGGATGTGCCTTGGGACGACGTGGCCGCAGTATTGGCAGATGAAGATCAAGCCAGTGCGGATGTAAAACTAGCAGCCGAAGGCGACGAGGAAGCTTTCGAGCGCAGCGCTGACGCCGATCTGCTCTGGTTCGACGTGTGTGAAGTGGCGGTACTGGCCAAAAACTGGTCCTAAAACTGCGTGCAGGCCCTAAACTCGCGTGCAAGCTTGAGGTCACGCCAGACTTGCCAGCGGCGAGGGCGCGCACCTAAACCCGTGTGCGCAGGGTGGAACCACCGCCAAGCAGGGGACGCACCTCAACGGCGGCGGGGATAGCGCGCTTTAGTTCGCTAACGTGAGAAACAATCCCCACTACGCGCCCGCCTGAATGCAAAGCGCAAAGCACATCCATAACCTCAGCCAGCGTGCCCTCATCAAGGGAACCAAAACCCTCATCAATAAACAGGGTGTTCATCTCGATACCGCCATTTTGGGTGGCCACCACATCAGCCAAAGCTAGGGCTAAAGCCAAAGACACATAGAAACTCTCGCCGCCCGAAAGCGTACGTGGAGAGCGGGTAGTGCCACTTAAATGGTCAACCACCGCCAGGCCCAAGCCCTGCTTCTGCTGGCGAGTGTCTTCCTCACTATCAACATTAATCAGCTCATAGCGGCCCGCCCCAATCACTCCCAGGCGCTCATTGGCGAACACTAACACCTGGCGGAAATGGGCCTGCAATACCCAAGCAGACAGTGTCAAGCGGGCGTGGTTGTCGCCATTGGCGGCGCTAGCCAACGCCAACAGTTGAGCGTCCTTATCGCTGGCTTTACTGCGGCGAGCCAGAAGCTCATTTAGCTTAGCTAGCTGCGCTTCTACCTGCCCGGCAAAAGCCTGCCAGGTACTGGCATAGGTTTGGCACGCTTGTGTCTTAGCTTGAGCCTGCTCTAGCTGCGCCTTGGTTTGCTCTAGCGGGGGAGGGGTCAGCTCAATTCCTTCAAGCTCAGCCAAAGCCGCCTGGTTAATCGATAAGGATTTTTCATAGCTGGCTGAGGCAGCTTTCAAAGCAGCCAAATCTAACCCGGCAAAATCTTGGCAGGCCTGCGCATAGCCCTCCTGGGCGTTAGTGGTGCTGGTGTCTTGGGTTGGCTCTGCTTGGGTTGGTTCTGTCTCGGCCGGGTCTGTAGGGGCAGGGGCCGCCGGTTTAGCGCTGTGATCAGCAAAGTTGGCGCTGGCCTGGGCCCATTGCGCAGCGAAACTGTCAGCGGCCTGCTGCGCACGCTTTTTACATTGGTCCAGCTCCTGGGCGGCGTTAGCCAACTGCTCAAGGGCGGCGGCCAACTGACTCAAATACTTAACCTTCGCGGCTACGCTCTCAAAGCCCTCACAGCTTAGCGAAGCCGCATCGGCGTCAATCTTTTCACCCAATAGCTGGATCTCTTTAGCGTCACCAGCCAGACGAGCCTGGGCCGCCTGATTATCTGCCCGCAGCGCCTCAAGCTGCGCATTTAGCTTGGCAATCTGTGCCTTACAGCCGCTTGCCTGCTCACTAGCCTGCTGGGCAGCCGTCAGAGCCGCTTTAGCCTCCTGTAACTGCTCACGGGCCTGGGTTGGGCTTAGCTGGCAAGGCTGCGCCTCAAGCTGGGCGGCCAGTTTTGTTACCCGTTCACTGGCCTGCGAAAGTTCGTCTTGAACCTTATTAACTTCCTCAAGGGCCTGATCTAGCTGCTCCTGACTGATATTCTCGCCACCCTGGGTGGCCGGGGCCGGGTGCTCGGTGGCGCCGCATACCGGGCAGGGGGCGCCGTCAACCAAATTTTGCGCCAAGTTCAGGGCCGACTGGCTCAGCCACTGCTCCAACATGTGCTTGTGTTTCTGGCTAGCCTGCTTTAACTCCAGCGCCACAAGTTGCTGAAGTTTAAGTGCCTGCTGTTGGTCTTTGACTAGCTGTTCATGGGCGTTGGCTAGTTTCAGGGCCTGGGCGGCTTGTTCCTGGGCCAGCTGGGATGCGGGCAAGGTGGCGGCCTGCTCGTTTAGCTGCTCCAAAAGCTCCTGCTTGGAGGCAATTTGGAGGGGTAGCTGGTTTTCGCGTTCGCGTCCCTGGGCTAGTTTGGCGTTGGCGCTTTCGTGGGCCTGGATTTTGGTCTGTAAATCACGACGCCGCCCGGCCAGTCCCGCCTCCAGCTCTACCTGCGGGTTTAGGGCTGCCACCTGAGCGGTTAGCTGCACACTTAATGCCTGGGCGCCCTGGTAATCTCCCGGCTGCAAAACAGCCTGCACGCGCTCATCTGGCTCCAGCTGCTCAAGCGCCAGAGCCTGGCTTAGCTGCCTTTGCGCTACAGCTTGCTGGGCTTGAGCCTGTTTTAGCTGTTCATGCCAAGGCTTTAAATCAGCCAGAGCCTGCAAAGCCTGCACTTGAGAGAGACGTTGAGCTTGAACCGGCCCCTGGGCTACCAGCTGCTCATGCTCTTTAGTGAGCGTCACATAGCGTGCCTGGAGGGCTGCCAAATCACGCTGGTATGCAAATTGGCTGCGTAATTTATCTTCCTGTTCTCTAAGCGCACTCACCTCTAAATCGGCGCAGCGTTGGTTATGCTCCAACCAGGGCACCAACGGCTTAAACCGGCTGTCCCAAGCGGTTTCTAGCGGGTCAAACTCGCAGTCAACCTCCGGCACGGGCTCATAAACCAGCGATTGCGCCTGACTTAACTGGGGCGAGTCATCCAGCAATGAGGCCAGTACCCCCAAATTGGCGCGCAAGGTGGCCTCTAAAGCTTCCTGATTCTTTTTGACCTTGCGGGCACGCTCAACTAGATCAAGCTGCAAATCTTCAAAAATCGCGGTGCCAAATAGTTCTTGCAGCAGATCTTGGCGGTCTTTTGAAGTTGAACGCAAAAACTGGGCGAACTTACCTTGCGGTAAAACCACGGTTTGGGTGAATTGCTCACGGCTTAGGCCCACAATGCGGGTTATTTCAGTGCCGACGTCGCTGGTTTTAGTAAGTGGTTCACTTACTTCCCGTAGCTGCTCATCTAGCTTAAATAGCCAGGCTTTAGCGTTTTGTTTAGTGACGCCTTTACCGTTTTTCTTAACCCGCTCATAGGCTGGTTGGCGACGCACCTTATAGTTACCCGAGGAGGTAGAAAAAATCAGCTCCACCTCAGTTTTAGCTTGCTCACTGGCATAGCGTGAACGGATCCGGCTATCGGAAGAATCCCTACCGCCAGAAACCTTGCCATAAAGAGCAAACACAATTGCATCAATGATGGTTGATTTACCCGCCCCGGTAGGGCCCGAAAGCAGGAACCGGCCGGCGTCGCTAAAAGCCTCAAAATTAATAACCTCGTGCCCTGGAAATGGCCCTACCGCATCCATGGTTAGCCGCAAAATGCGCATCAGCGCGCCTCCTTAACAACTTTTTCATAGCTGCTACGCAAAATCTGGAGCTGATAGGGATTTAACTCAATACCCATCTCATCCATAAAACCTTGGCTTAACTGCAAGGGGGAAAGCGTGTTGTCGCGGTTAAGACGCGGGGAGTCAATTTGCTGGGGCAAATCTACCTGCTCAAACACACACAAGCCCTTAAAACGCTGCTTAAGTTGAGCTAAAGCCTGCGGTGGACGCACTCCAGCCAGGCGCACCCGCAGCCAATGCTCACTGTAGTTATCAAAATCGGGTCCCATTAGCTGCTCAAAAGTGCCGCTAATAGTGGCAATAGGTTGGAAGCTGGGCACAACCACCCGCTCCAAGCTAACTAGTCCGGCGCCGTCAAACTCAGCGATAACAGAAGACTTTTCAAACTCAGCCTCCCCAAAAGACAAGGGCACAGGTGAGCCGCTATACACCAGTCGCGCCGGTGGGCGGGCAGAGTCTAAGTCACCTAAAGCTATCTCCTGGGGGCGATGCAAATGCCCTAAAGCTGCATAGGCCAGGCCCGGGACTTTGGTAAAAAGCGCGCTGGGCACGCTATCAACCCCACCCACGCGAATATCGCGTTCAGACTGGCTAGCTTGGCCGCCCACCACAAAAGCATGGGCCATCACCAACACCGGTGTTTTCGGCTTATGCGCCGCCAAATCCGCCTGCACCAGGCACAGCGCGGCGCCCACCGCCGCCTCATGGGAGCGCGCCAGCATCTGCCAAGTTTGTGGATGCTCCTCGCCTTCAGCCCACACTTGCTCACCCAAAAGTCGCAAGTGAGAGGGCAAAGTGACCCGGGCGGCGTCGGGATCAAGATAAGGCAGGGGGTAAACACGCAAACCAACCCGGCCACTGGCGTCAGGAAAGTCATAGCCGCGCCCACAATTTTCAATCCGGGCGGCAATAGTTAGGCGCTCATTTAGCTGCTGCGCGTTGAAACCTAAGCGAATATCACTGTCATGGTTGCCGGCAGTTAACACCACCCGGGTCAGCTCAGTTAGCCGCCTAAACGCCTCATCGGCCAGGGCTATCGACTGGGTGGGGGCAACTGCGCGGTCAAAAACATCCCCAGATAGCACCACCAAATCAATTTTTTGGTCTTTAACCACCTCAATGAGGTGATCTAAAAAAGCGCTGTGGATCTCATGCAAATCATGGCCGTGGAAGAAACGGCCCAGGTGCCAGTCAGAAGTGTGCAACACGCGCATAAGCAAAGTGTGCCACTCTGCGCCCATCTAGGCCGACAATTTGCCTGTCAACCCGTTAGACTTGAGCAGTGGCCATTGATTTTTCAGCTGAAATTGAGCGACTAGAACACACCTACTCTTCCATCGCAGCAGTAACCGACCCGCAAGCACTGCGGGTACGCATCGACGAATTAAGCGAAAAAGCTGCCGCCCCAGACCTTTGGGATGACCCCGAGGCGGCCCAGGTGGTCACCAGCGCCCTGTCCCACGCCCAGGCTGAACTGGCGCGCGTAGAGAAGCTGGGCGAGCGCATTGAAGACCTACAAGCCATGGTGGAGCTAGCCGAGGAAGAAGAAGGCGCTGAGCGCCAGGCTATCCTCGACGAGGCCGGCGCGGACCTGGAAACTATCTCCAAAGACCTGGCAGACCTGGAAATCCGCACTCTGCTTTCGGGTGAATACGATCAGCGCGACGCCGTAGTAACTATCCGTTCAGGTGCCGGCGGTGTGGATGCGGCAGACTTCGCCCAGATGCTGCTACGCATGTACTTGCGTTGGGCTGAGCGCCACGAATACCCGGTTAAGGTGCTGGATACCTCCTACGCTGAAGAAGCTGGTCTAAAGTCGGTTACCTTCGAGGTGCACGCCCCCTACGCTTACGGCACGCTTTCGGTTGAGGGCGGCACCCACCGCCTGGTGCGTATCAGCCCCTTCGATAACCAGGGTAGGCGCCAGACTTCATTCGCGGCGGTTGAGGTTATTCCGCTGATTGAATCCACTGACCACATTGACATTCCTGAAACCGACATCCGCATTGACGTGTTCCGTTCTTCAGGCCCGGGTGGTCAGAGCGTTAACACCACCGACTCGGCGGTGCGCATCACCCACTTGCCTACCGGCTTGGTGGTGTCCATGCAGGACGAAAAGTCCCAGATCCAAAACCGCGCCGCCGCCATGCGCGTGCTGCAGTCGCGCCTGCTGCTGCTAAAGCAGCAGGAAGAAGACGCCAAGAAGAAGGAACTGGCCGGCGACGTTAAGGCCTCCTGGGGTGACCAGATGCGCTCCTACGTGCTCAACCCCTACCAGATGGTTAAAGACCTACGCACCAACTACGAGGTGGGTAATCCTGAATCTGTGTTCGACGGCGACATTGACGGTTTCATCGACGCCGGCATCCGCTGGCGCAAGCAGCAAGAAAGCGCCGAGTAAGCGTCAGGAGCAAGAAGGCGCTGAGTACAAGAAAGCGCCAAGTAAGCGCCAACTAAAATGCTAGTCGTGGCCAGCCGGTTTAAACCGGCTGGCCA
>ERZ773018.62-NODE-62-length-72979-cov-8.043813_pt1 | contig 72979 bp, 68 predicted proteins | sample MGYA00580840_ERZ773018 | MGnify/ENA primary metagenome ERZ773018 (study PRJEB29015, sample SAMEA2738125) | human oral metagenome | biome: human oral; feature: human-associated habitat; material: saliva | place: China | collected 2256 ... | reverse complement strand
AGTCAGCCCCGCAATCTGTTCCACAGTCAGCCCCGCAATCTGTTCCACAGTCAGCCCCGCAATCTGTTCCACAGTCAGCCCCGCAATCTGTTCCACAGTCAGCCCCGCAATCTGTTCCACAGTCAGCCCCGCAATCTGTTCCACAGTCAGCTCCACAATCTGCTCCACAGTCAGATCTGCAACCAAAGGAAATAAATAAAGATATTCCTAAAAATTCAGATAAACTTCCATATCTTGAGGCTCCATTGCTTTCTGAAAAAGAACTTATGCCTAATATCTACGAAAGAATTTATGCAGATGGAAGTCGAGATAGAAGAGTAGGAAATAAGGAGCCATATCAGGCTCACTATGGCAACACATTTAAAAAGAATTTTACTCTTTCTAAGTGAATTATTCCTACGATTGATGGGCAGGAGGTACCTATAAAATATGTTGAAGAAGAGGATTCTAAACATTTTAGTGTATTTTCTCTAAAAAAGCTCGGGCTTACAAAAGAGCAACTTTCCGGATCTGATGGAGAGCAAAAAATACTTTCTCAGTTACAAAATATGATTTCTGAGGAATTTTTATCAAAAAATGTTCAACTTCGAAATATTGATGAAAGAGGTTTTGATAGGCCTCAAGAAAAAGATAAAAAACTTTCAAAAATGTTGAGAAAATATATAGTTCCTATTGTTGTTGAATCATTGCAGAATGGACAAAGTTTAATTATTCCTCGTCCAGAGATTTCTTCAGATTACATTTTTTCTAAGTCACAAACCCGTACTTCAGCACAACTATCATGAGCTTTAGGATCACTATCTCCAATTGTCTATATGCATTTAGAGGGGACTGGTAAAGAGAATATATATCGACCTATTTATAAAAAGAGAAATGCATTTCTTCCTGAAGATGAAGTTTAGTTGTTTTTTATCAAAAAAGAAATCTGACTTTTGATGAGGTTCGTCCTCTGGAGTCAGATTTTTTATTTTATCTAAAATTAATTATTAAAGAAAGAATATAAAAATCACTTGCTTTTTGTTTTATAATCATTATTATCTATTGCAAAGTTGTCCTATTCTTTTTTTGAGGCATTTTGCGATTTCTTTAGTTCGTACTTAATGCTGAGAAATATGGGGGGAAGTATAGAGTTGTTACTATTAATAGTAGGATTTCTTATCTCACATATTACTTCTCTCTTACTAGAGGGGCAAGGAAGTCTCTTTACCGAACACAAAAGAAGTCTGATTCACATCGAATCAGATTTTTTTTGTTTTTGTTTTTCTTTTTTGTGAGAGGGGGTAATATCTAGGGGAAAGTGGTATTTCTCTATTTTTTCTTTTCCCTAGAAGTCTAGCGTTATTATTCCTTTTATTTGTTTATTATAAGAAAGAGATGTTTGAAACGAAAGTAGTTGCCTTTACTCCTTCAAATACAAGGTTGGATACACTTAGACAAATGACAAAAGATGAGTTTATAGAGTATCATGGATCTGGAACCTTGCGTAAAAATACAAGGTTAGGAATGGCAAATCATGAACATTATTTACAAGAGCGTATCGCGTATGAGTTTGGTCGAGAGTTTAGAGTTGGTTATGCAACGAGAATACTAGTATGAAAAGCAATTTCTGAGGGAGACAATAAATGAAATACAGAACTCTGATGGCATACAGAGAGATATATAAATACGAGAGTTTTTGATGAGGATAAATGTCAGGTAGCTTATATTACCTATGAAAATACAGAATGAGAGATTGTAGAGGGGAACTGAATTGTCTTATTAGAGACAAGCTTTCAATTGCCTCCATGAAGATGCGTGTTTGCTATAGTTCAAGAGTATGATAGGCCCACAGATGAACGAAAGTCAGCAGTAAATCCTTTCTAAAAGAATGATATTGTATGCTAACTTAATTTTTATTCTTTTATTGATAAAATTATGCAAAATTATTTTGATATTATGCCAATCAAGGCTTATGTAAGATCATCTCAAATTTTAAGTGAATATTCAGACCTTCTCACTGAATGTGAGATTATAGGTATCTGTGCTTATATATGAGAGACATTAACTGCATTGATTAAATTAAATGATGGAGCAGTGTTCAGCTATATCCCCTTTTCTTCTTTAACACTTAAAAAAACAAAAGCAAAGACAGAGGATGCAATTTTCCATCTTACTCCACAGGAAGCGGGATTCGTTAATTGTCCAGATTGTGAATTAGCAATTAGCTATCTTAAAAATTTGGACATTCCTCTTACTTATTATAGTGTTTTTACAAAAAGTTGGAATGTGGGACGTTATCTTTTGACAGTTGATTTTGTGAGAGATAATGAGCTACTTAATTTGCTAGTAGATGAAAAAACAGGAAATTTACTTTTTATTCCTTTTCATAAGGTAAAGTTTGTTGCAGGAGAGTCTTTAGATACTCGTGTAAAGCAGTATAAAAAACAAAGAGATACTTATCGTGTGTTGTAGTCGGTATTATTTTGTTTTATTTGGTTACAATAACTAGAATGGGATATAAGAGAATTGAAATTGATGGAAATGATGGTACAGGAAAAACAACTCGTGTAAAGTTTTTGAAAAAAATGTATCCTGGGTACGAGATTTTAGATAGAGGCTTACTTTCACAGTGGGTAATGGAAGATTTTCGCTTTAATGGTTGATATCAGATTGATCAGCTAGTGGGATTTAGAGAAGATACCTTATATATTACCTTGTATACCACAGTGGAGAAAAGTCAAGAAAGAATTGTAAAAAGAGGGGATTTCCTTGATGAGGAATATCACAACAAGGAAGATCTTTGTAAGTATAATGCAAGATTTGCTTTTCTTGCTCAGCATGAAAGGGTAAATTTTATAAAGAGTGATGATTTTGTAGAGAGTATGGAACAAATTTGTTCTCTGATTGATAGTGATTAGTGGACTTCTTTGATAAAAACTTAGAAAGTCTGACTCTTACTGTAGACTAGTCTCTGGAGTCAGATTTTTCTTTTTTTTCAAAATACTGAAATTCATTAAAAAAGCTTGATTTGGAGGAGGAAATCATTATCTATCTACCATATCAATGGGAAACTTTTATTTATTTGTGATTGATAATGGAAAAGGTCGTATTCAAACAGCCCTTATGGGCAAGGATTGTGGATGTCCTGATGTATTTGTTTGGATTGGCATTTGTGGTCGTTCTCTCGTATGTCGCATTGCAATATTTCTTTGGGCTTGAAGGAGTTTATGGTATACCAACAGTGTATTTGACTGCAGTTATTGGGGTTATCGTTTTCCTTCTCATGGCAAAATCTGTAATCTCAGACGCTAAACTTCGCGTAGAAGTTGAAAATAATCAGATTACTATTATTGAGGGAAAAACTCCTCAAACCTTTGATATCAGAAGTTCTGGATTTGAGTTTGAATCGCATATTTATTCTGGAGATAGCCAGCATTTCCTTACGATTACAGATTCTAATGATCAAAAGCATAGTTTTGATATCTCAGGGCTAGGACAGATCGAGGTTCAGGAACTCAAAGCTCTTATCTCTTCTATCCAAAAACCGGCTCCAAACAAGATTCAAACACAAGAAGACTAAATTATTCACAAGAAAACGAAAATTAAAAATCTGACTTCATTCTTTTTTCTTACATAAGACGAAGTATTTATTTTTATTATCTTAATTATCAAAATGACAGAAGTAGTAACAACAGGTGCAGAAGTAATTGCAACAGGAACTCAATACGTTCAACAAGGCGGAGCTTCTCAATACTATCTTATTTATGTTGGAGTAGCAATTTTAGCGATGATTATTGGTCATCAGCTCTATGTGTATCTTCAAAATAAAAAAGCTCAAGAGCGACTTGAAAAAAATCCTGGTGCAGCTAAGGTGTATATTAAATCTACTAATTTGATTATCTATCAAGAGACTTTACGAGTAGCAAGTGTTGATGGTAAAGCTCCAGTATTTTTTTATGAAAATCTCGGTTTGACTAAGGGGTTTTATCTCACTCCTGGAACTCATGTAATTAATTCTACTTTCACTAAGGTAAGACCTGGAATTTTGCACAAGCAGGTTTCTACTACTTACGAAGCATCTGATAATGAAGTGGAAGTAAAAGCAAATGAAAGCTATAATTACTCATTTTCAACCTCCAAAGAAGTGTATACATTAAAATTGAAGAAATAAAGCGAAGTTTTCGCAGTAGGGACAAGGCTTGCCTTGTCTTTTTTCTATTGATTTTTCCTTGAATTCTCTCAGTAAAAAAAATATACTCCATCGCATAGACAAATATCTCAAAAAAACAATATTCCTCATCCCAAGACTATCCAAGAACAACTTGGCGGAACTTACATCTCTCTTAGCAATCTTTATTTGAAAATTTCTCGGGGATTTGTTGATGGAGCCTCTTTTCTTAAGTTGGAAAAGCTTATAACTAAAAATCATCAAGAGATGAAGGTTTTTCTAGAGATATTATTGGATCAAAAGATACTGATTCTCGTAGCTATTCGTTCCGATGTAGGAGATTATCGAAAGATTAATGAGTTTACGAAAGATGATAAACTAAATGAGTTTAAGAATTGAGTTTAAGCTTTGACAGGTTCATATGTGAATAATACAAGATATGTTCTTTATTCTAAGTTATTGAATTCGATGCTTGCGAATGGAGCAGATGGAACCTATAATGCTATAGCAGTAGGACTTTGTTAAACTTACATTAAGGTGGATATCTATTCATGTCCATCTTTATGATTTTATTTATATAACTTTACAATGAAACAAAAACTTCTTCTCTGTATAATTTTTCTTTTGGGATTAGGACTCTGATTTTCAACTTTGATCGTGTATAAAGAGCTCAATTACAAGCCGGATAAAATACAGCAAGACCAACCAAACAAACTACAAACGATCGTTCAGAATCATACTTTTCAGACTCCTTTTGTAGAAAAAGCTATGGAAGAAATAAGTTTAACGGGCTTTTTGTTTCCTAGAGAAGAGGATTATGGAGATTTTTTATTTAAGTATGGAGAGCAGAACCTCTCTTTTCTCAAGCAACTTCAAAAGCAATATAGAAAACAAAAAAAATGCTTTATTAGCCGTGATTGAGATCGTTGTGGATGTGTTACTGGATGTACATGTCAACTTTGTTGACCGCTTACTTGATACCGTTTTACTTATAAAGTGCCTGAATATTGACTCACTCTTCGTGCAGATTGGGTTGCTCCTGAGCTGATGTATCCTAGACGAGAAGAGGTTTTTTCTGGAAGAAATGAGGAGTACTTTTTTACAGGAAATCAAGTTACTAGCTGGTATCATCCAACAATAGATTATCCCCATGGAGCTTTGCAATATGCTCCAAATTATGAAAATCTCTCTTTTTCTGGCTGGTTTGATCGTTATTTCCCAAATTTTACAGGGACAATCGTTCCTTATGATTGTAAAAACTCTCGCATTCAAGGATCAGGATTTACCTGTTTTGTTGTAAAGCCAGCTTGGGTTTGGAATGTACCTTTAGTGATTTTCAATACTCAAGGTTATAATAGCTTTCTTTATTATACTTGTGATCGAGACAGGTGTGGGGCTGTATTAGATGATATTATTTTGGAGAATAGAAAAAGATAGTTTATCTCTCTTATCAAAAAACCCAATGAAAAAAATCAGTCTTCTTCTTTTCTTTTTATTTCTTGTAGGATGTCAGAGTTATCCTCAAGAACTTTCAACATCTCCAACCTCTTTGGTAGAGATTAGAAATATTCCCTATGCTCTCAAAAATATAGACTATAACTGTATTTGAGAAGAGCCTCCTGAAGAGGTAAAAGTTGCGACAGGGCGAGAAAAACAGTTTGTTTTTAAAGATTTTAAGCTCAAAGTCTCTAATCCTATCGAATGAATCTGCCGAGATTCTTTGACAAAGTATTTTTTCCAAAAGGCGGATGTTCCTTACTATTATGCTTCAGGAAATAGGGTGTATCCTTATAATCTCTGATATATGGATGAGATTGATGAAAGTGTTATTGAGCCATTTAGACAAAAGTATCTCTCAGGAGCAGATCTCTCTGAATATATGAAAAAAGATGGAGAATCTGAGTATATCGAATATGTCCCTTACGATAAGCCGATTACTTTATCAGGATTTATCTCGGAAAATCATCTTAAGGTAAGTGGTATTTCTACTTGAGCAAACTTAGCGACAGGAACTGGAATTTTTTCGATTTATGTTGATCAAGATGTGATACAACCAGCATATGTTATCAAAGAATGAAAGCCTTATTATTATAGATTTCAAGGTGTTGTAGGTGGAGGTGGCGGAGGGCGACTCTCTGGTTTTTGAGAGATAGAGTACTTCTTTGAAGAAAAATAGAAACGATCATTTCATAAGTTTTATCTATGATTCTTTTTGATGAAAAAATACCTCATCATCACACTTTCCCTGCTTCTTCTCTGAGGTTTAGAATTCTTTTGGATGGGGAGATATACTCAGAGATTGAGCTTTGAGGAGTTGACTGCGCTTCCTGAAATTTCTGAGGGAATTGAACTCAAAAGAGAGACTTACTGGTGTAGAATCGCTGATCGTTATGATTTCTCGATCATTCCGCATCTTCCGATCCAAATACCTTCCAATCAAAAATCAGTCCAAACAGGAGATTTTTTCGCCTATCCTCTAGCTGAGCTCTCAAGGGATCTTTTTGTGGACAAGATTATCGCAGAGTATGAAGGGCAGACTTGAGTCGTGATCGAGGGAACGCTTCAAGATCAGACCTGTCGATTCAATCGTTATCAGGCTAAAGACCACAAAAGAAGCCAGATTTTGGACTTTTTATTTGCATTAGCTCATTTTGATACTCAAAAGGCAAAAAATCTGATCCAATCGTATGGTAATCTCACGCCATTTCGTATCTTAGATCGTTGCTATGCAGTCCAACTTTTCCCAGAGCAGGAGTCGCTTAAAGGAAAGGCGATTTGTGAAGACTCAGGAGGACCAGGGGTAGTTGATTTTGAACTTTTTGTCGCAGGAGAGATGCTCTATTTGTACTATAATCTTGACTATGAAAAGGGGATTTCCTGAGCAGAGACGTGAATGACTTTTCTCCTAGAGTAAAAAAATTACTTTCTCTTGATTTCTCTTGATATTTCTTTATACTAGATACCGATCGGCGAATCAAAAAGTATCTAACCCTTTTATTTATTATTTCGCAATTGTATGCAAAATTATGAATTGGTGCTTTTGCTCAATGCAAACACTTCAGAAGCAGATAGAAAAGCTTTCATGGCAGATCTTGAAGCAAAATTCACTGTAAAAGAAAAAGATGAAATCTGAATTCAAAACCTTTCTTTCAAACTTAGAGACAAGAATACAAAGGCTTACTTTGTATCATACCTTCTCAACCTTGATCCTCAACAGGTAAAGGAAGTAAAGGCAGCTCTTTTGTATAATCAGATTGTTGTAAGATACGAAATCTACAAGATGTCTGCTGGACAAAAGTTCTACCACTTTGAAGCACTTCAGTCTGAATTTGACAAGGCTATCGAAGATATCAAGGACAAGAGATTTGGTCAAAAGATTACCTTCTTTGCAGATGCGAGAAATGCAAAATATATCAACTGGAAGGCAATCCCTATCTTGAAGTATTACCTTACTAGATTTGGAGATATCAAGCCTAGACTCTATACTGGAAACTCAGTAAAGACTCAAAAAGCTGTAAGACAAGAAATCATCAGAGCGAGAACTCTCGGACTCTTGAATTTCATCAGCAGATAGTTTATATTCTTATTAACATATTCTCATGGCATCTAAATTAAGAAGAATTAGAAAATACCAGTGGACAAAAAGAATGAGAACTCATGGTTTCAGAGAGAGAATGAAGTCATGGACTGGTAGAAGAGTGCTCGCTAGAAGAAGAGCAAAAGGTAGACATCAGCTTACCGTTCAGAGACAGAAATAATTTTCTGTCTTTTGACTTATTATAGGCAATTTTGTTTTTGAGAGCTAGGTCATAGCTATCTCGAAGACAAAAGATAAAAAAATAAAGAAATCAGACTTTTTTGTCTGTTTTCGCTTTATTGAGCGAGTTGTTGAATCCTGAGCATACAATGGATGTGGTCTTTGAAAATCGTGTTCTCTTCAATAATAATAGCTTTGCGGGATGGGAAACTGTCCACTTATTACCGTTTATTTCTCTATAACATACTTGATGGTAAATAAAAAACAACCCGCAGCAGAAAAGGCTTCTAAGACTAGTAAGCCTGTTTCTTCTGTTAAAAAAGAAAAAAATCAACTCAATCCTAAGGCTCAGGAGCTTTTCAAGGATTATTATCAAAAGGATGGAAGAATCTTTTTGGCTCAGCCAAGAACTTACGGAGAAATTCCTGATCTTCTCGGTTTGCAAAAGAAAGGTTTTGATGATTTTATCAATATCTATCTTAATAAACTTTTTGCAAACGAAGAAAAAATCTGGGATATTGCAGGAGACAAACTCTATATTACGATCTCAGATTTGAAAGTATCTGAACCTATGGAGTCTATTGAAGTTTGTAAGAAAAAAGAACTTACTTATGGTGGAATTATTACCGCTCAAGTAAAGCTTGTAGAGGTGGATAAGGATGAAGCAAATCCAAACAAAAAACCTACAGAAAAGGTGCTTTTCAACAAGCGTGCAAATGTAGGAATTCTTCCTCTTATGACTCCTTCTGCATCATATATTGTTAACGGAGTAGAGAGAGTAGTAAATTCTCAGATCGTTAGATCATACGGAATCTTTTATGGACAAAAAGATTTCTGGTACTCTTTCAAACTTGTTCCAGAAAATGGACCATGGCTTGAGGTGAGTGTAGAAAAAAATGGAAATGTCGTTGCAAGAATCAATAAATCAAGAAAATTCTCAATTACTTCTCTTTTGAGAACGTTTGGACTCGAGACTGATGAATCTATTAGAGAAACATTCAAGAACCTAGTTGAGACAGAGGATGATAGAGATTTTATTGATATTACACTCAAAAAGGATCCTACTGTAGACGCACTTTCTGCAGCAGAACATATTTATAGCAAGCTAAGACCAGGGGAATTGATTGATCCTCAGTCTGCTTTGGATTATATCAAAGGACAATTCTTGCTTGAAGAGAGAATTACTATTGGATCTATCGCGAGAAGAAAGATCAATGCAAAACTTAATCTCAAAAAGCCTCTCAAAGGACCAGAGGCTAATGTTTTTGATGGTGAAGATTTGATCGCAGCTATTAAGTATCTTTTGAATCTTTGTAATCATAAAAAAGGATTCTACGAAGATGATGCTGATCATCTTTCTAACAAGAGAGTGAGAACTATGGGAGAAATCCTCTATGCTCATGTTCAGCCAGTAATGAGAAAATTTGTAAAATCAGTAAAAGGAAAGCTCTCAGTTCTTAAGATGGATGAAGGAGATCACCAGCATAAAATTACTGACTTGGTAAATTTCAAAATGATTGATAACTCAATCAAATCATTTTTTGCAACATCTCAGCTTTCTCAGTTCTTGGAACAGATCAATCCACTTGCAGAAATTGAAAATAAAAGAAAGATTACTGCTCTTGGACCTGGAGGTTTGAAGAAAGAAACTGCAAAGTTTGAGGTGAGAGATGTTCACCCATCACACTATGGTAGAATCTGTCCGATTCAAACTCCAGAAGGACAAAATATTGGACTTGTAATTTACCAATCACTTTATTCAAGAATCAACGAAGAAGGATTCCTCGAGACACCTGCTTTGAAAATTTTCCGTGAAGTAGAACCAAAAGCTGACGCTCTCATCGGTCGTATCGCACATCGTGATATCTTTGATCTTGATGCTAAGGGAAATCCAACTACTAAAGTTTTGGTAAAGGAGGATACTCATATTGATGAAAAGGCTGCTAAAGCTATTGAAAAGGCATATGGAAAGCTTCAAAAACCTGTAAAAGTAAAGCCTTACTTTACTGGAGAAGTAGAATATATCTCTCCAGAAATGGATGAAAAATATGTAATCGCTGATGCGACTACAGCACTTGATGAATATAATAATATTCTCAATACAAGAATTGCTGCGAGAAAGTATGGAGAAATGTCAACATTTCATGTAAATGAAATTACTCATATGGACGTGAATTTGAGTCAGATTTTTTCTCCTAATACGGGACTTATCCCTTTTGTAGATCATAACGATGCCGTGCGTGCCTCAGTTGCTTCAAACCAGCAAAGACAGGCGCTTCCTCTTCTCAAAAACGATGCTCCTCTTGTAGGAACAGGTATTGAAGGAGATATCATGAAGATGGCCCATGCAACGATCAAGGCTGAAGGTGATGGAGAAGTGATCGCAGTAGATGGTGCGCATGTTAAGGTAAAATATAAGGAAGGAATTAAGGATTATAAGCTTGTTGTATTTGAAAAATCAAACTCAAAGGCTGCAATCAACCAAGTTCCTTGTGTAGATCTTGGTCAAAAGGTTCAAAAAGGAACAATTCTGGCTGAAGGTCCATGTTCTGTAAATGGAGAAATGGCGCTTGGTAAGTCACTTAGAGTTGCCTTTATGCCATGGAAAGGATATAACTATGAAGATGCGATCGTAGTATCTCAGAGACTCGTAAAGGATGATGAACTTACTTCGGTTATTATTTCAGATTATGAGATCGAGGTAGTAGAAACCAAGCTCGGACCTGAAGAAACTACTAATGATATTCCAGGAGTTGCTATGTCAAAACTCACTAATCTCGATGAGGATGGTATTATTAGAATTGGTGCAACTGTTAAGGGGTGAGATCTCCTTATCGGAAAGATTACTCCAAAGGGAGAGGGAGAATTGACACCAGAAGAAAAGCTGATTCAAGCAATCTTTGGTGATAAGTCAAAGAATGTAAAAGATACTTCGCTCTATATGCCATCTGGATCTGAAGGAAAAGTTATCGATGTAGTGATCCTTGATTCAAAGAAAGGAGACAACTTGATGGCTGGTGTGAGAAAAAAGATCAAAGTATATGTAGCAACTACAAGAAAAATTGAAATCTGAGATAAACTTGCTGGTAAGCATGGAAACAAGGGTATCGTAGCGATTGTAGTACCAGAAGAAAATATGCCATACTCAGCAGATGGAAAGCCTATCGATGTAGTACTTAACTCTCTTGGTGTAATTTCTCGTATGAACCTTGGACAGTTGTTTGAGTCTCAGTTGGGACTTATTGCACATGAACTTGGAGTAAAATTTGCAGTTCCAACATTCTGAGGAATCGGAGTAGAGGAGATTGTAGCTCTCGCTAAAAAGGCTGGTCTTGAAGACAAGCTGAGAACAACTCTTTACGATGGAGAAACCGGTGAACCTTATGCTCAGCAGGTAACTGTTGGATACATGCATATGCTCAAGCTTGTACATATGGTAGAGGATAAAATCCATGCAAGATCTGTGGGACCATACTCATTGATTACTCAGCAGCCTCTTGGAGGAAAATCCAGACAAGGAGGACAGAGATTTGGAGAGATGGAAGTGTGGGCTTTGGAGGCATACTCTGCAGTATATACTCTTCAAGAAATGCTTACTGTGAAGTCAGATGATGTGATCGGTAGAAATAAGCTTTATGAATCGATTATCAAATCTCAAAAACCAAAGATCTGAGGTCTACCTGAATCATTCAATCTTTTGACCTACCTTTTCAAAGGTTTGGGACAAAATATTGTGCCTTTGACTGCAGATGAAATGGATAAAATTTACGAAGAAAGAATTGAAAAAATCAAAAGTCTTGGACTTTCTGGAATTATGACGGCTTCCCTCGAACAAGAACTTGCAACTGCACATCTAGACGTAGATAATGATGAAGATGAAAGCAATAGCAAGGGAGAAATGATGGGAAAGATCGCAGAAGATCTAGAAGATTTTGGACAAATAGAGTAAAAATCTGATCTTTATCTGGGGAGACCTTTTCTCCTCGGATAAGCGATTTACAATTCTAAGAAATGGACAAAAACTGCGAAGCAGATATTTATATCTTATGTTGCACTTTTGATGAATAATACAAAATTTGATGGGTTGATGGTTACGCTCGCTTCAATGGAAGAGATCGAAAAATGGTCTCGTGGAGTCGTAGATAGCTCTGATACCGTAAACTATAGATCTGGAAAACCAAAGCAAGGAGGACTTTTTTGTGAATCAATCTTTGGACCAGTAAAAAACTATGAATGTAGCTGTGGAAAATACAAGGGACCAAGATATAAGGGAATCGTATGTGAAAAGTGTGGAGTAGAGGTTGCTTCTTCTCGTGAAAGAAGAGTGAGAATGGGACATATTGATCTTGCATCTCCTATTGTACATGAATGGTATAAAAAATCTCCATCAGGAGGTATCCATCAGTTGCTTCAGATTTCAGCTACTGAAATTGAAAAAATCCTTACTTACGTAAAATATGTAGTAGTAAAAGATATTTCTGATCAGCTCAAAGATGAAATCATTAAAAAAGTAGATGCTGATTATCAAAATACTCTTAAAGAACTTGATGCTCTTTTCAAGAGAGAACAAGAAGAAAAGGAGGGAAAGAAAATGGAAACAGTTAAAAAACTCTATGAGGAAAATAAGCAGTCTCTTGAAGCTGAATATCATAGAATGAGAGGAATTATCGCAGATCTCAAGTTTGGAACGACAATTCTTGAGTCAGATTACAGAAACTTTTTCTATCAATATGCTAATAAGATCCCATTTTCATCAGGACCAGAGGGAATTCTCCTCATGCTCAAGTCTATTGACGTTGAAAAAGAGATCAAAAGAAGGGTGAAAGAATTTCCAAATATCAAATCTGTAGATCAGAAAAAGAAGATGATGAGTTTGATCAAATTGCTTATCAATCTCTATGTTTCTGGGGTAAAACCTGAGAATATGATCATTAGAAAACTTCCTGTGATTCCACCTGACATTAGACCTGTGGTTCAACTTGATGGAGGAAGATTCGCATCTTCAGATGTAAACCTCTTCTATAGAAGAGTATTGATGAGAAACTCAAGACTCAAGAAGATGATCCAAGTTGGAATGCCTGATATCGTAAAAAAGAATGAAATCAGACTTCTTCAGGAGTCTATCAATAATCTTTTGGTTGGAGAAAAAAATCCAGCTGGAAAGGGGGGGTCTGGAGTAAAAGTCTTCAAATCTATCTCAGATATGCTCTCAGGAAAGGAAGGAGTCTTCAGAAAGAATTTGCTCGGAAAGAGAGTGGATTACTCAGGAAGATCTATCATTACTGTAGGTCCAGACCTCAATCTTAACGAATGTGGTTTGCCAATCTATATCGCAGTAAAGATGTTTACTCCATTCATCATCGGAAAGCTTATTGAAAAAAAGATCGTTTATACCCCAAAACAGGCTGAAAAGCTGATCAAAGATGGAAATCCAATGGCGCTCAAGTTCCTTGAAGAAGTAATCAAGGACAAATATGTTTTGCTTAACCGTGCACCAACACTTCACAGACTTTCAATCGAAGCCTTCAAAATTAAGTTGATGCCTGGTAAAACAATCAGACTTCACCCTCTAGTATGTCCTGCGTTTAATGCCGACTTTGATGGTGATCAGATGGCGGTGCATCTTCCTATCTCAGATGAAGCACAAAAAGAAGCTCGTGAACTTATCGCAGCTGACAAAAATATTATCAAACCAGGTTCTGGAGATCCAACCATTACGCATTCACAGGATATGGTGCTTGGAATCTACTTCCTTACTGATACTTTCAGTGAGAAATATCCTGATTACAATACTGAAGAAGAATGGGAGTCTAAAGTACATCCAGTTGCTAGATACGCTTCATTCCAAGAAGCAATTGATGCGTTCAATAATAAGCAAGTAACTTTGAAAGACAAAATCGTAGTTCTTGAGGATAATCAACCTATTCAAACAACTATTGGTAGAGTAATTTTCAATTCTATCTTGCCTGAGGATTATCCTTATGTAAATAGAAAAATGGGAAATAAGGATCTCAAGAGACTTCTCTCTGATATCTTTGATAAATATGATATGCAAACTACCGTAAAAGTTGCCGATGCAATCAAAAATTACGGATTCAAATACTCAACGATTGCCGCTACTTCTATCAATATCCTTGACATGAAGGTGCCAAAGGAAAAGGAAGATATCCTTAAGGCTGGAGACCTCGACAACAATGAGGTGCTCAAGTACTATTACAAAGGATTCTTCTCAGAAGAAGAAAAGCATAGACTCGTAGTAAAGATCTGGACTGATGTAAAAAAATCAGTAGAAAAAAATCTGAAATCAATCATCGGTGCTGGTAATAATCTCTATACTATGATTGACTCTGGAGCGAGAGGTTCTCAGACTCACCTTACACAGATCTCAGGTATGAAGGGGCTCGTGGTAAATCCAAAAGGAGAAATTATCGAACTTCCTATCAAATCATCATTTGTAGAAGGACTTAAGCCTATTGAATACTTTATTTCAGCCCACTCTGGACGTAAAGGTAAAGCCGATACTGCCCTTAGAACTGCTGAATCAGGATACCTTACTAGAAAACTCTGTGATGCGTCTCAAGAACTTATTGTTAGAGAAGTGGACTGTGGATCTAGTGAATATATCATCTACTCTAGAGAAGAAGCTGAACTCAAGGGAGAAAAATTTGCATCTCTCATCTATGGTAGAACTGTTGCTGAAGATGTTATTGATGAAAATGGAGTAAAGATCCTTCGCGCAGGAGAAATGATCAATAAATCAGCTTTAAGCCTGATTGAAACTTCAAAAATCTCGACACTCAAGGTAAGAAGTCCACTTACTTGTCATTGTATCTCTGGTGTCTGCCAGAAGTGTTATGGAATGGACCTTGCTACAAGAAATATGGTAGAAGTTTGAGTTCCTGTAGGAGTGATTGCTGCTCAGTCTATTGGAGAACCTTCAACTCAGCTTACTCTTGATACTTTCCACGATGGTGGAGTTGCTGGAGCAGCAGAAGCTTCAGGTATTGATAGAGTTAAGCAGCTCTTTGAAGTAAGACCTCCAAAGAATCCAGCTATCGTAGCTCCATTTGACGGAGTGATCTCATTTGAGGAAACTCCAGAAGGAGGAAAGTTTGGAAAGATTAGAGTTACAGGAGAAATGCAGAAAAGATCATATCTTGTAAAAGAGGGATATACCGTAACAGTAAAACCAGGAGAACTTCTTGCAAAGGGAGCAGCCTATGCAGCTAAAGGATCTTCAAAACTTAAGATCAAAGAGGCAGGTAAGGTGCTTGATATCAATGAAGATTTTATCACTATTGGAGTAGAGGAAATCTTTACTAAATCACTCGTTGGTCTCACACCAAAGAAGACTAAGGTAGGAGCAAGAGTGTACAAAGGTGAAATCTTGACTACTGGAGCTCTTGATGTGATGGAATACAAAAACATCGTAGGAGATCTTCAAGCTCAGAGATATATTATTAGTGAGTCCAAGAGAGTGTACGCATCTCAGGGACAAGACCTTAATGATAAGCATATCGAAGTAGTGGTAAAGCAGCTCTTCTCAAAAGTCTTTATTGAAGATGGAGGAGATTCAAGCTTTATCCCTGGTACTTATGTAAAGTATGAAGAGTTTATCAAAGTAAATGCTCAACTTGAAGCTCAAGGAAAGAGACTTGCTCAAGGAAAGAGAGTTGCGCTAGGATTGACAACAATTGCAAAGGAGAGTGATTCTTGGCTTTCTGCTGCATCATTCCAGGAAACTATCAGAGTAATGGTAGGAGCTTCTCTTAGAGGATCTATTGATACGCTTTCAGATCTTAAGTCAAACGTAATTATCGGTAGACTCTTGCCTGTAGGTGAGAACTATAGAACAATGCACGGATTCAATGACCAAGATCAAACAACCAATTAAACAATACTTTCATAAAATAAAAAGAAATCTGACTCAAAAGGAGCTTTAAACTCTAGAGTCAGATTTTTTCTTTTTTTCAAAAAAGATTTTTATCTTATACACAAACAAGTTGCTAACAAAAAAAAGAGCCTTTTCTTAAGACTCTCTTTTTATTATTTACTTCCTTTGAGCAAAGCAAGATTTGCTTGAAGTTTCTCAATTTTTTGTTGATAATCCGCAAGATTTGCTTTTTCTCTTTCAATAACCGCAGCTGGTGCCTTGGATACGAAAGTTTCATTACTCAGTTTTGCATTGGTATTTGCAAGTCCTTGTTCAAGTTTTGCAATTTGATCGAGGATTTTTTTGCTTTCAGCTTCAATATCCAAGAGTCCAAGCAATGGAACGATGATTTCAGACTGTCCAACAACTCTAAATCCAGAGAGATCAGGCTTTTGGAGCTCTTTCCCAAATTCAAGAGAAGAGAGCTTTGCAAGCTTTATCAAAAATGCTTTGTTGTCTGAAAGGATAGATAATTCTGATTCAGATGCTGTTTTGATGAGAGCAGAGACTTCTTTTGAAGGTGCAACTCCGGCTTCTGCTCTGATATTTCTCAGTGCAGTGATTACTTCTTGGATATAGCTCATTGCACCATCTACTTCTGAAGAAATGAGGGTTTGATCTGCTTTTGGAAAGTCTGCAAGCATAATAGTCTCTCCCTCAAGCTTGATATGCTGCCAAAGTTCCTCAGTGATAAACGGCATAAATGGATGCAAGAGCTTGAGAGCACTTTCAAGTACATCTCTCAGTACTCGTTGAGCGGTAGTTTTGGATCTGAGGTCTTCATTAGCATAGAGGCGTACTTTTGCCATCTCTACATACCAATCACAGAAATCTCCTCTGATAAACTCATACACAGCTTTTGCAGCTTCATCAAGGGTGTAGGTATCTAGGTTTTTATTGACTTGATCAATAGTTTCATGAAGCCTTGAATAAATCCACTGATCTACGAGTTCAAAATCAAGGTCAGCTTTATTTACTTTTTTAGCATCAAAACCTTCTAGGTTCATGAGTACAAAGTTGGTTGCATTTCGTACTTTGTTGGCAAAGTTTCTTCCCATTTCAAGCAATTTTTCGCTGAAATGAACATCTTGCCCAGCAGAAGTATTGTAAATCATAGTAAATCTGATCGCATCAGCTCCATATTCATCAATAAGTTTGAGTGGGTCAGGGGAGTTTCCTAGAGATTTAGACATTTTACGACCGAGATCATCTCTCACGATTCCATGGAAAAGCACATCGTGAAAAGGAACTTCCTTCATCTGATAGATTCCCATCATCACCATTCTCGCTACTCGGAAAAAGATAATATCAGCTCCAGTTACAAGCGTAGAAGTTGGATAAAAACGCTCCAAAAGTTCTGTTTTTTCAGGCCAACCCATAGTAGAGAACGGCCAAAGCGCAGATGAAAACCAGGTATCAAGCACATCAGTTTCTTGAGTAAGTTCAACCTCATGTCCATAAAAGGCTAAAGCCTGATCCTTTGCTTCATTTTCACTCTTTGCTACAAAAACCTTTTGATCTGGTCCATACCAAGCAGGGATTCTATGTCCCCATCGGATTTGTCTAGAGATACACCAGTCTCTGATATTCTCTAGCCAGTTGTAATATACTTTTTCCCATCTTTTTGGTTGAATAGTAATTTTTCCTGATTTTACCGCTTCTAGAGCAGGAGCTGCAAGAGGAGCCATTTTTACAAACCATTGGCGAGAAACTCTTGGTTCAATCACAGTATTACATCTATAGCAGTGTCCTACTGCATGATTATGTTTTCTTACTTTTACTAGGTACCCTTGTGCTTCTAGATCAGCTACAATCTGCTTTCTCGCTTCAAAACGATCGAGTCCAGCATATTTTCCTCCGTTTTCATTGATTTTAGCATCTGGAGTAAGAACAACCAAAAGATCAAGTCAGGTTCTTTTCCCTACTTCAAAATCGTTGGGATCATGAGCTGGTGTCATTTTTACCACTCCAGTTCCAAAATCCATTTCTACATAGCTATCAGCTACGATAGGCACTTCTCTTCCTGTCAAAGGAACAATAACCTTTTTACCTATAAGATGCTGATATCTGCTATCATCTGGATGAACTGCAACTCCAGTATCTCCAAGCAGAGTTTCAGGTCTTGTTGTAGCAAGAATGAGACTCTCATCAGTTCAGACAATCGGATATTTGATTTCTCGGAAATTTCACTCCTTATCGAGCATCTCTACTTCATCATCAGCAAGTGCAGTTCCACAGCGAGGACATCGATTAACCATATATTCTCCTTGATAGATGAGTCCATCATTGTAGAGGTCTACAAAGTGTTTTTTCACTGCTTCAGAAAGCCCCTCATCCATAGTAAATCTCTCTCTCTCCCAGTCGAGTGATGCACCGAGTTTTCTTTGCTGAGTGGTAATAATCCCTCCGTATTTTTCTTTTCGCTCTCGAGTTTTTGCAACGAAAGCATCTCTTCCTATATCTTCTTTTCTCTTCCCTTCTTCTGCAAGAGCTCTTTCCACTTTATTTTGAGTAGCGATACCAGCATGATCAGTCCCTGGCTGCCAAAGCGTGTTGTATCCAGACATTCTCTTTCGTCTGATCAAGACATCCTGAATACTCGCATCGAGGACATGCCCCATGTGCAAAATTCCTGTCACATTTGGTGGAGGAACTACAATACTATAATTAGGCTTTTGGGGATCAAGAGTAGCTCAAAAATAGCCCTTTTCTTCCCAAGTCTTTGCCCAGCGAGATTCTAGAGACGAAGCTTGATATTTATCTAACATACTATTGAGATAATAAGGTTAAAAAAGCAACAAAAGTCAGATTTTTAATTTTGTTTACAAATCCACATAACGCAAAGCGATATTTTTTACGAAGTAAACAACGCAAAGCGATATTTTTTTGATCTTTTTTGCTGACAAAAGAGCTGGATAATCTGCATTCCAGTTTGCCTTTTATAGTACGAATTTAAGAGTCAAAAGCAAGAAATAAATTTATTTCTACAAAAAGGGGAGGAGAGGAAACTTTAGCATATAATTTGGGAGAGTATAGCTATTTACAATATCCCAATATCTATAAAATACCAACAACAAACATTACTTTTCAAATTCTTTGTCAAGTCAAGATGAGCATAGAAATGGGCTTTGTCTTGATTTCTCTGTCCAAACAACTATAAGCAAGAACGAAAACAAGGGCAAGTGTCCTGTTGTCATTTATTTATTTTTTATACTTATACACAATGAAAAATTTGAAAAAAGGTTTTACACTCGTGGAAATGCTCATCGTAGTAGTAATCATCGGTATCCTTGCTGCAGCGATCTTGCCAAGACTTACAGGAGCTCAGGCTGCTACTAGAGACACAGCTAGAAAGACAGCACTCAATCAGATCGCTCAAGGACTAGAGCTATACAATACTTCTAAGGGAGGCTATCCTGAAGCAATAACTACTGCAGGGCTTAGTACGGAACAATTATGATCGGGTGAGGTATGATTGGTCCCTGATTATATGAAATCAATTCCTGGAGATCCTAATAAGTCTGCAATAACTGAAGTGAATAGAACATATTCCAATACGGGAAACTTTCTTGTGTTTAAAGACACAACAAAGATGCTCCTTGTAGCGAAAGTTGAGAGAAAAGATAATGCAAACTGGTCATCTGACTGGGAACTTACAGGAAGTTCTACGCTATGTGATGGAAAAGTAACAGTAGGAACTACTACTACTACTACTAATGCGGATATTGAGGCCTGTAAGGTTACTGATGCTTCAAAATTGCTTTATGTATTGAAGATCTAGTCAAATATTTTTCTTGAAATCTCATACTTCGGTGTGAGATTTTTTGATGTTGAGAAAAAAACTAAATTTCTTGATTTTCTGTTTCTTTTGGGTATAGTGAAGTTGATGGGGGTGACTTTGGATTTGATAGAAGGAATCCGTAATCCTCGATAGCCATTGCTCGATGATCGCAGAGCATAAACTCGATCAAACAAAAAATGCTAACTCAGCAAAATCTCTCCTTGCGAGAGCTGAACTTGTTAAAGCTTACGCTTAAGCTTTCAAGCCAGTAACTAACCTTGCTACTGACTCCTGCTAGGAGCAAGGCCGACTTGAGCAGGAAACCCAAACCTTGCATTGATCAAATTGAAGTATAGCGTTTGTTACTTTTCGCCTTCTCCCTCTCTCTGCAAGGCTAAAAAATCAGGTTAAAAAGCTGACTATAATGGTAGAGTTCGAGCATTATGCCTTTTAGACCGGAGTTCAATTCTCCGCACCTCCAAAATTTGAAATGAGATGGTTCCCAAAGTGCGAAAAAATTCGTACTTTTATTTTTTTCAAAAAAAGAAAAATCTGACTCTCAAGGACGAAAATCAGACTTTTTTTGTTTTTCCCAGTTTGAAACTGGTAGAATAAATTACATCTCAGGGAACCAGAGTGCAATTTCTTGAGCTGCTTCTTCAGCGTTTGCTGAAGCATGCACAACATTTTCGATCGGAGCATCGGGATCATGCAATCCAAAATCTGATCTGATTGTTCCCTTTTCTGCTTCCCAAGGGCGGGTAGCACCAGCAAGTGCTCTAGTAGCGTTTACTACATTTTCCCCAGACAAAACCAGAGGAACAATAGCACCTGACTTCATAAAGTCAACCACTTCATTGAAGATGGCTTGTGCCTTTTCAGGCTTTGCTTCTTGAAGTCTAGTCAACAGCTTACCAACTCCTTCATAATGAGCTGTTAACTGCTCATCACTTGCATGCATCAACTGCATCGCTTCTACCTTAAAGCCTGCTTTCTCAAAACGAGTAAGCACTTCCCCCATGTGTCCCTCGCGAACACAGTCAGGTTTCAAAATGACAAGGGTTTTTTCTTGCATAACATATTAGGTTAATAAATAAATATTTGTATCACATCAATCTTATATCAAAAAAAATATTAAAGTCAAGAGAAATGCTTTTTGGTTTTTTTATTGCTTTTTATGATGATTTTGTTATGCTAGACTTGTATTTTAGTTTTTAGCCTTACAAAAAAGATGAAAATTCTGGTTCTTAATTCTGGGAGTTCTTCTCTCAAGTATCAACTATTTGACATGCAGAATAATGAAGTTTTATGCTCTGGACTTGTTGAGAGAATTGCAATTGATGGAGGAAGAATTATCCACAAACTCCCTTCTGGAGAAAAATTTTCTTTTGATGGAGACCTCGCAAATCACGAAGTAGCTTTACATAAAGTGCTTGATATCCTTGTTAATCCTGAGTATGGAGTACTCACCTCTCTTGAAGAAATCAACGCTGTAGGACACAGAGTAGTTCACGGAGGAGAGAGATTTAAGCATGCAGAAATTGTAACTCCAGAAGTTAAAGAAGAACTCAAAAAGCTCTTTGATCTAGCTCCTCTTCACAACCCTGCCAATGTAATGGGAGTTGAGGCTTGTGAGCATATTCTCCCAGGAGTGCCTAATGTAGTGGTTTGTGATACGTCTTTTCATCAGTCAATGACCCAAGACCATTTTCTCTATCCAGTACCTTATGAATGGTATCAAAACTATGCTGTTAGAAGATATGGAGCACATGGAACTTCACATAGATATGTATCAGAAAGGCTCTCAGAAATCCTTGGAAAAAAGGATCTTAAGCTTATCACTTGTCATGTAGGAAATGGTGCCAGTATTACCGCTATCAAAAATGGACAAGTTGTAGAAACTTCTATGGGATTTACCCCTCTTGATGGGCTTATGATGGGAACCAGATGTGGAGCTATTGATCCAGCTATCGTACCTTTTATGATGAAAAAGGAAAACCTAACTCCAGATCAGATTGATACTATTATGAATAAAAAATCAGGAGTACTTGGAGTTTCTCAAATCTCAAGTGATCACAGAGATATCGAAGTTGGATATAATGAAGGTAAAGAAAGAGAAGTAACAGTAATGAATATGTATACCAACGCTATCCTTAAATATATTGGTAGCTATGTAGCTTTGCTCCAGGGGGTAGATGCAATCGTTTTCACTGCTGGAGTTCTTGAAAATTCAATGCTTCAAAGAAGACTTATTGCTAGTCAACTTGGTTGGCTCGGAGCTCACTTTGATGAAAGTCTCAACAACTTTAGAGGAGAAGAAAAAGCAATTACTACTCCAGACTCTAAAGTTCAAATCTGGGTAATCCCAACAAATGAAGAACTTATGATCGCAAAAGATACTTATGAACTCGTAAAATAAGTTTAAAAAAATTAAAATCTGACTCAAAAGGGGGAATATCCTCAGGAGTCAGATTTTTTTCTTTTATTGGTAAGGAGAAATTAGTTCTTTGATTTTTATTATCAAGCAATTTTTTCATAATCAGAAAATGAGATCTGTGTCTCAAGCTTGCTACAGTCAAATGAACTACAGTAACTCGGAGTGAGGAGTTTCATCAGGTCTCCAGGTGTAAAAAGGGATTTCTCTGCGTTTAGACCTGCAGCCTCAAATCACTCAAAAATAAGCTCACTACAGTAAAAAAGATCACTTTTATTTTCCAGCATCGGAATAGCACCTTTTTCTCCGCTTTTTCTTCCTCATAAAAGGGTATCATAAGCCATTCCAGCAGTATCATATTTTGCTCAAAGTTTGCTTTGTGCAAAGGCTACAGCCTTTTCTCCGTATCATTCAGGAGGATTGAGCATCATGACATCGATCATAGTATTGTCTCTGGCAAAATAGTCTGTGAGTTTTTCTTCATTTACTCCTTTTGAGTTTGCATGGGTGATATAAATGGTTCCATCAGAATCAACCTTTGAGATCATGACCGCATGCTGAAATCAGGATCCGCTCGTAGATTGGGTTAATGGATGTAAGACAGACTTTTTCATCATGGTATTTAATTCTCCATTTCCTTTTCCTTGTGCTCAGACATTAAACAGCAAAACCTTCCCAACGGCCTTATCTTTAGGAGTGAGGAGCTGATATTTGAGTTTATCATAGGGACTTGGAGCAGGAAGCTGACGCTCTAAACATTGATTTTCTAGTGCTTTATCCTTGCAGAGCGACATCAAAAAAGTTTTGTCTGTGAGATCACTCAAAGAAGAATTCTGATTTTTGATATCTTGTTCAAATTGGGAAATAAGTTCTTGTAATTCTGCTGTGCTTTTTTCCGAGAGGTTGAGTTTTTGAATCTCGGATTCAAGATGCTTAAATCCAGATTTCGCAGAAAGAGAAAATCCTTTGAAAAGCCCTTGTATAAGCTCAAGAAAGGCTTGAACATATTCCTTTTTTTGGAGTTTTTCTCCTATAGAACGAAGAAAATCAGCATCTTTTTTGTAAAAATCTTCATCTTGTTGAATCTTTGAAATGATTTCATTTGCGAGATTTCAGAGCTGTGTTTGAGTTTCTGCAGTAATTTCTTTTTCAGGAGTTGACCTATTTGGAGCTATTTGATTTTTAAGATCTCAAAGTTCTTGTTTAGTATCTTGTGTAACTTTCGCACTCTCTTTTTCACTATCCGAACTTGTTAGCTCTTTTTGAGATCATTCTGGAGAACTATTTTTTTCAACTTCTGCCATGATAGAAAAGATAAAACGATAAAATAATTAGTTTCAATTATAGTAAAATTTAGAAATCACGCAAGTTTTGTTTCATTTTTAAGGAGATATTTTTTAAATCAATCCGTACTATATATCAAAAAACTTGCGAAAAATCACAAAACCTTTATACTTAAACAGATGATACTCAAAAAATATCGCTTTGCGTTATTTACTTCGTAAAAAATATCGCTTTGCATTATTTACTTCGTAAAAACTTCCTCAAAAATCTAACTTTTTATCCCCTTTCCCCTATGATGAAGCGATTGGCTAAACTTTTTCTTTGGTGTGCGAGATTTCGTTATGATATTCAAATCAAAGGACTTTCTCAGCTAAAATCTGGACAGAGCTATCTGGTATTACCAAATCATATTTCCCTTTTGGAGCCGATGATTATTTTTTCGCTTTTTGTCTCTAAGGTACGCCTCAGGCCAGTTGCTACCTCAGTATTTGTCAACAATCATTTTCTCAAGCGGTTTTTTGATCGTATTGGAGCGATTGCGGTAGAGGAGTCCTCGAGCAAGGATACTCAGCTTCTTGCCTCCCGCCTCAATCATTCGCTTGATCAGCTCCAGTCTGCACTAGAGGTGGGCGATTCTGTCTTGCTTTTCCCTTCAGGACAGATTGCCGGGCAGGGGAAGGAATATCTCTGAGCCAAAAAATCAGCCTATCTTGCACTTCAATCCGCCCTCCCTGAGACTAAAGTGCTAACCGTGAGGGTTTCTGGACTCTGGTGATCAATGTGGTCCAATGCTTGGAATGGCGCTCGTCCTAAGCTTTTCTTTACTTTTGTAAAGGCGGTCTGGTATCTCATCGCAAACCTTTTTATTTTTCTCCCAAAAAGAAAAATTCTGATCGAAATCCTAGATCAGACTTCAACTCTTAAGGACTTGTCTCAAGGGGATTTAGTCAGTTTCAATCAGTATTTGGAAGATTTTTATAATCAAAGAGGGGAGGAGAAGCTCAATTATCTCCCACATTACTTCTATTTCAACGATGTTAAGCACAAAAAGCTTCCTTCTACCATTACCAATTCTATCGCTTCTTTGCAAGATATCCAGTCCTATGATACTTCTAAGTTCTCAACTGATATCGTTGATTTTGTCTCCTCAGAACTCAAAAAGATCAAAAATCTGACTCCAGAGACCAATATTTCACTCGATCAGCATTTGGTTTTTGACTTGTATCTGGATTCGCTCGATATGGCAGAGCTCAAAAATACCATTCTCTCTACCTATCCCAAAGCATCCAATACTCCAATCCTTGAGCTCAAGACCGTAGCTGATATGGTAGCTATGGCATCGGGACTGACCAAGAGTGAGAGTCAGCTTTTTAAGCCTTGTGATTGGCATATCTCGCCACAGAATCTCTCTCGAAATCTCGATCCTGCGCAAAATATCCTTCAGCATTTCAAATCTCAGTGGAAGTCTGACAAAACTGCATCACAAGTCTACGATCAGCTCTTCGGTTTACAGTCAAGAAAGGATATTGTCCTCAAATCACTTCTCATCTCCGATTATCTCAAATCGATTGAGGGGCAGTATATTGGTATTATGCTCCCAGCGCTTGCAAGTACTTCAATTCTGCTCTTGGCGACCTATCTTGCTGAGAAAATTCCCGTAATGATGAATTGGACGCACTCACAGCCAGCTTTTGAGCATTGTGTCAAATTTTCAAAAACCAAAAAAATTCTGACCTCCAAGGCCTTTTATCAAAAGATCAATATTGCTCGATTAGATCAGTATGAATTTGTCTTTCTCGAAGATCTCCTCAAAAATATCCCACTTTCTCGCAAGCTTTGGGCATTAGCGCGCTCGCTTTATTGTCCTATCCCCGCAAAACTTGATCCAACTGCCGTTATTCTCTATACTTCTTGAAGTGAAGCCTTGCCAAAGGCAGTTCCTCTCACGCATCGCAATCTCATCTCCAATCTCCAGTGAGCTTTAGGAATTCTTGATATCAAGCATGATGAGAGACTTTTGGGCTATTTGCCGCCCTTTCATAGTTTTGGATTTACGGTAAATACGATTTTGCCACTGGTGGCAGGACTGAGATTGGTTAATACTCCTGATCCTAACGACTCTCTGAGTGTTGCTCGCCTGATTGCGCATACTCAGCCTACACTCCTTGCAACTACGCCAACCTTTCTCCGCAATTTATTAAATGTTGCCAGTCCTGATCAGCTTACCTCACTTCGTTATGTGATTACAGGGGGAGAGAAGTGTTCAGAGTCCGTCTTTGAAAAAGCCAAAAAGCTGATTCCTTCAGCAGTTATCCTCGAGGGTTATGGGATTACCGAGTGTTCTCCTATTATTTCAATCAATACGCTCAAAAAACAAAAAAAACAATCTGCTGGAATTTCAATCTCCAATGGAGAGATAAAAATTCTTGATCTCGAAAGCCTGGAGGAAAAGCCTCTCAATCAGGAGGGAATGATCTATTTTTCCTCTCCAAGTGTTTTTTCTGGCTATCAGGATAGCAAAATCGCCTCTCCCTTTATCACATTTCAAGGCAAAAAGCGATACAAAACTTGAGATCTCGGATATCTTGATAAAGATGGATTTTTGTATATCACAGGAAGGCAAAAAAGATTTCTCAAGCTTGGTGGAGAGATGATTTCGCTTCCTTTTATTGAATCCTTGCTTTCTGTAAGATTTGGTAGCTCAGAAGCGCTTAATCTGGCTATTGAAGGAAAAGAACTAGAATCCTGAATCAGAATTGTGCTTTTTACCGTAGACCTAGATCTTAGTCTCTCAGAAGTCAATGCCTACCTGAGGTCTCAGGGAGTAAATAATCTCATTCAGATCGATGAAATCAAGCCAATTTGAGCGCTACCGCTCCTCTGAACAGGAAAAGTCGACTATAAAGTCTTGAAAGATCTTTGTTAATCACTACACTTTCAGTTATTTATCTCTCTTTCCCAAAAAAAGATGAAAATTTTGATCGTGTGTGCGACTCCTTGAGAGCTCAAGACCGTAAAATCTCAGATCAAATCCCTTAATCTCAAGACTAAACTCCAGATCGACTACCTGTGTACAGGAATGGGAAATTATGTAATGATCTTTGCGTTGACCAAATACTTGACTCAGCATGCCCAAGAGGAGTTTTTCCTTGTGAATATCTGAGTCTGTGGATATTATACTTCCTCAATACCTCCAAAGCTTCTTCAGATCTGAAGAATCAAAAACCTTGCAACGAGCAAGGAGCTTCTGCCACCGCTTCCATTTCTCTGTGGAGAAGTAGCTAGCATCTATTCCTCAGAGAGTCCAATTACGAGTTGGGATTTTGAGTGAGAGGGCTTTGTAGATATGGAGAGTTGGGGATTTGAGCTAGTCGCAGATCAGTTTAGATTTCCTCGTCTCCTTCTCAAAGTCCCTTATGACAAAGTTGGAGAAGAAACTGAGCATTTTGACTATCGTCTCGCTACTCAAAAACTCGCTCAAAGTCTTGATTATCACGATCTTATTCAAAAAATTCTCCATCGAATCGAAACATCTTCTTATTAATACAAAAAAGAAGTCAAAAATCAGACTTCTTTCTTTTTTTTATTGAACAATATTTGGAAAAAAAGTTCTCAACTAGTGTGATTTGCATCCGCAGTGATTTTCTTCACCACATTCACATTGATCACCGCATTCACATTGATCACCGCATTCACATTGATCACCGCATTCACATTGATCACCACATTCACATTGATCACCGCATTCACATTGATCATCACTACTCTCATCTTCACAATCGCAATGATGGTGCTCATGATGATGGTGCTCGTGATGTCCGTGATGGTGGTGATCGTGTCCACAGCATCCACATCCTTCTCCCCCTTCTTCAGGGAGCTCTACCGCATTGAGCATACTTCTAATCATAAAATCAACAACTTGATCATCAGTTACAGCTTCTCCAGCCATATCTTCGATAGCAGCTTTGAGCTTAAGAAAATTTTCATGAGTCTCAGGAGTGAGTTCGAGTATTGTTTTTGTCATGCTTGTATTGGTTAACAAATAAACGCTCATAAATATATTGTTTTTGGAAATAATTGCAAGTTTTTTTCACTTTCATTTGCATTTGGTGGTCAGAATTTTATACTTACAAGGATTTTTGGTGGAATAAGCTAAAAGTCTTAATCTCTAGACTAATCAATCTCTAATGTTGGAATATTCACCCATTTTTGATGAAACATTCTACCTATAGAGCTATAATTTTTTATGCATTAAACGATGATATAATGCCAATACTATGATCGATCATTACCGCTGCTGTCTCACTAGCTATAGGAGGAGCAGCTGGATTCTATGGATACAAAAAATCCCTTAGTGAAAAACAGCTCCGTTACAAAGCCAAAATGGAAAGAGCAAGAGAAACTGAAGAAGAAATGCTCAAAGAAGCAAGAAAAAAAGCTGAATCAGTTCTCGAACAGGCTGAGATCAAGGCTCAAAAAATCGAGGATCAGAGATTAGCCAAGATGGAAGAAATCCAGAATCGTCTCCTCATTAGAGAAGAGAAGATGGATCAAAAACTTGAAAAACTCGAAGAAGAAAAAACCAAAATTATAGAAAAACAAAGAGAAATTGACGAAATTATTGCCCTACAAAAGGAAAAACTCTCAGAAATCGCAAATATCAAGCCAGAAGATGCAAAAACTGAAATCTTCCAAAGAGTTGAGCAAGAATCACAAGCTGAACTTATTAGATATATTGAAAAATTTAAAACCATCAAAGCTGAGGAAGCTCAAAAAGAAGCTGCAATGATTATTTCTCAGGCCCTTCCAAGAATTGCAGCAGATACCGTAAGTGAATTTACTTCCAAGATGATTGATCTTCCTAGTGAAGAGTTTAAGGGGAAGCTTATCGGTAGAGAGGGAAGAAATATCTCACTTTTTGAAAAATTGACTGGAGTTGAACTTCTGATTGATGATACTCCTTTGAGTGTTAGAATTTCTTCCTTTGATAGTGAAAAGAGATTTATCGCAGCAAAAACCCTTGAACTGCTTATCAAAGACTGAAGAATCAATCCTTTCTATATTGAGAAGGTTTACAATCAAGTTGTAGCTGATCTTGAGGTGACTTTGGTTGAAAAGGGAAAAGAAGCATTGACTGTTCTCAATATCCCTATGATGAAGCCTGAAATCGTGAGAACGATTGGTCAGTTCTTCCTCAGATATAGTTATGGACAAAATTTATGGATCCACTCATTAGAGGTAGCAAAAACAGCAGAAATGATCGCTGTTGAATTGGGTCTTGATGCTTGAATGGCAAAGAGAGCAGGACTTTTGCATGATGTAGGAAAGGTGCTAGCATGAGCAGGTGAATCCCATACTAAAGTTGGTGCTGATATGCTTCGTAAGTGGGGTATGGATCCAATCATAGTAAATGCTGCAGAATCACATCACTATGATGTAGAAATGACGCATCCAATTTCATGGATTGTGGCAGCTGCAGATGCTATGTCTGCTTCTAGACCAGGTGCAAGATTTGATACCAAGGAGTTCTTTATAGAGAAAATGGGTGAACTTGAGAGGCTCATTCTCGAGGTAGAATGAGTAGATAAAGTACATATTATGCAGGCTTGAAGAGAAATTATGGTTTTTGTTAATCCAAAACTTATTTCCGATATCCAAGTAGAGTGATTATTGAAAAAGATTGGAGAAAAGATTGAAGAACAACTCGATTATCCAGGAATTATCAGAATTACTGCTCTTAGAGAGACAAAGCTCGTGCAGTATCTCAGATAACCCTTTATATGTTTATTGTTTGGTATGTTTCCTTATATTGAAGTCTTTGGCGTAAAATGGTATATGACGGGAATTGGAATTATCCTTGCGGGGATAACTTTCCTGATTACTGTCTATCAGTTGAGCAAAAAATACAATCAGGATTTTGTGAAATTTTTTACTCGATTGCCAGTTTTGCTGATTTCAACTTATATTTTATGACTATATAGTACATTTGTACTTCAAAATCAAACACTAATCCCCACTTCATTTGGAGTTTTTAGTCCATACGGTTATCGTTTCGGACTTTTGGGACTTTTGATTGCGATTTTCGGATCAATATTGTACTTCCTCTCTTCATTTAGGAGGAGTGAAAGTAAAAAGATATGGATAGACATCTTTTTCTTTGGATTGATCAATGCAATGGTTGTTCTCTGAGTGTTTCTAGTTCTCGGAGATACTTTTGTAGGAAAGGAATGTCAGAGTTGGATGTGTGTCCAGGCGCTTGTAGCTGAGAGTGATCTCATCAAGTATACCAGTGGAGTCTATCCTATCGGAATCTTCCTCTCAATATGAGCATTGCTTATCAATGTTTTGATTACCTTTTGGAAGATGACGAGCCAAAAAAACTGACTTGGGATTTGGGGGTTCATCTTGTTCCTTGGAGTTTTGCTTTTGATCTTACCCTTTTGGAATTATCCAGCGCATGGAATTATTAATATGGGGATTGTCCGTTTTGATCTTTATCATATCGTGATTTTGGTTCTGATTTGTTGGCTTTTTGTGCTTCAAAGGAGATGGAGAAAGCCATACTAAACTTTTATTTTCTCTCAATGAGAGGCGAGTATGAAATTGTTTTTTTCCAAGACCGATAGTATTTACAAAATCTTGAAAATTCTAGAAAAAATTCCTTCAAATAAGCAGGTTGAGATCGCTATCGATTCTGAACATGCTTTTTTTGATAATCAACGATGGGGGAGACAGGTTCAGGAAATTATCAATACGAGACAGCTTAATATTGTATTTAAAGCTGAAAAAAACTTTAACAGAACCTATTTTGAGCAAGTAGGACTTAGAGTCTTGGAACAAAAACAAAGACCTATCGTAAAAATTCTTAGAACGCTAGGGTTATTCCTCTTTGATAGAAAAAGATTTCATCTCTTGACGCAAAATAATCAACAATATCTTACTTATCTCATTTTTGGATTAGAGGTGGTAGTTGGACTTGCTCTGCTTTGGGTTGTGGTACTGTTTTTTATGCCATCAGCTACGATTACGCTTCTCCCTGCTCAAAATAGTGAAGATATCATTTATAATTTCCGTTATTATCCTCAGGGATTTGAGGGTTTGAGCGGAGTTATCAGGCAGCTAAGTATCCCTTATCAGACCTGATCAATTCGTTATCAGTATCAGATGTCAATTAGCACGGATAATATTCATCATATCAGTAATCCCTCAGAGTGAACGGTAAAAATTTACAATAGGACTCCAAACAAATTTGATTTACTCGCAAATACAAAGTTTATTGCCTCAGATGGGACTATTTTTGTCAGTAAGGAGCCAATTTCTATTCCCGCAGGAGCTCCAGACAAGGCATCTGAACTAAAGGTTAAGCTTACTGCCTCAGAATATGATGAAGCAGGCAACCTTATCTGAGTCAGAGGAAATATCGCTCGTGGCAGCAAGTTGACCATCAAGAATATCAAGGAAAGTTATCTTTTAACCAAGATCTGGGCAGAAGCAATAGAAGACTTTAAAGGCTGATCTACGACTTCGCTCTGAATTGTATCAGAAAAAGATCATGCTATCCTCAGGAAAAAACTTACCGATAGCGTCTATCAAAATAAGCTTGCCACAGTAAAACAGCAATTCCAACAAAAAAATACTGTGGTATTTCTTAGCTCTCCATTGGTCAAAACAACAATAGAAAATATTGTTATTGATGGAAAAATCGGAGATAAGGCAACGAGTCTCAAAGGATATGCTCAGGTTTCTTTTTCTTTTCTCTATGTTAATTGGGAGGATTTAATGAATGCGTTTAGTGAATATGTTCGTGCAAGACAGGCAGACAGTATTCACCTAATTAGTATAGATCCCAATTCCTTAAGTTTCCTTTATGAGAATTTAAAATCAGAAACTCTAGTGGCTCAGCTTTCAGGGGAAAATTCTCAAATCTGATCCAATGCACTGTATATTCTACCGACAAAGGTTTCTATTCTTCAAGGTTACGATTTCAAAAGGGATATCAAAGGTATTCTTCCCTCTATCAAAAATCTTGTCTCAGGAAAGACGGTTTCTGAGACGCAAAAGTTGATACAATCCTATCCAGAAATATCAAGCTCTTCGATAGACTTAGGATTGTTTGGTGGGGATCGTCTCCCAACAGTAAAATCAAGAATCTCAGTAAAAGTATCAGAGTAAAAACAAAAGATCTCAGATATTCATTTCTGGGATTTTTCTTTTAGGAAAATAGTTATTTTTATTTATCAATATTTTTTTTGACAATTGTTAAATAATAGATATTTACTTGATTTTTTATAGAAAAATGATATTGTCAGAATGTTGTTTCGTCTATAGAAGATAACAAAGACTCAAAAAGCTGATTATGAAGGATAGAATAATTCATAATCGCCAATCCTTTTACTCTTTCCCAATTTTTTCTCTATGATTATGCAGACCAAAACCTTTACGAATCTCTGATTGATTGGACATGAGATTGTTATTGAGGCAGATTCTAGCAAGGCACTTCCAGCTATTGAGATTATTGGACTTCCAGATGCGAGTATCAAAGAAGCAAAAGATCGTATTAGATCAACTTTTAGAAATGTCGGTATTGATCTTCCAAAGAGAAAGTTTATTCTCAATCTTTCTCCTTCTCACCTTAGAAAAGTAGGAACCTCTTTTGACCTTGCAATGGCGGTAGCTTTGCTTGGATTGATTCATGAAGGAAGACTCAATCATGCAGAGAGGATGGGAGAATTCTTATTTTTCTGAGAGCTTGGGCTTGATGGAAAACTCAAGAGAGTAAATGGACTTCTTCCAAGTGTGATTTCTGCTAAACAAAAGGGATATCAGACCTTTTTCATCCCTCGAGAAAATGCTTATGAGCTGGAATATATTAGTGATATTACGATTATTCCTATTACACACTTTTCACAGATTGTAGACTTTTTCCTCAAAGGAAGTCAGCTTTCCTATCTTCGTAATGCCAAAAATTTTTCAGAAATAGGAGAAAATGCTGATTCCGATGCCAATGATTTTAAATATATCAAGGGGCAATTATTTGCAAAAAGAGCCTTGAGTATTGCAGCAGCTGGATTGCATAATGTGCTCATGGTGTGAGCTCCTTGATCCTGAAAAACCATGCTAAGCAAAGCCCTAACTACCATATTGCCTCCTCTAGGTTTTGATGAGATCCTTGAAGTAAGTCAGATTTATTCTGTGGTTTGAAAGCTCAATCAAGATCTACCTTTAATTGTGCGTAGACCTTTTAGGCAAGTGCATCATACCGCATCCAAGGTTTCAATTATCTGATGAGGGGCAAATCTGACTCCAGGTGAGGTATCTCTAGCTCACAAGGGGATATTATTTTTTGATGAATTAACTGAGTTCCCAAGAGAGGTATTGGAAGTTTTGAGACAGCCTCTTGAGGATAGAGTAATCAATATCTCTCGTGCAAGTGGAACGGTTCAGTATCCAGCTAATGTCATGTTTGTCGCATCAATGAACCCTTGTAAATGCGGATTTTATAAGGATCCAGATAAAGCATGTTCTTGTTCTCTTACAGAGATTAAAAGGTATCAAAGTAAAATTTCTGGACCATTGCTCGATAGAGTAGATATGATTCTTGAAATTCCTAGAGAAAATATCTCAACGCTTCTTGAAAAATCTGCTTCTCTTTCTTCAGCAGAGCTTTTTGAAGGGGTGAAAAAAGCCTGGAAAATTCAGCAGAATCGTTTCAAGTGAGGAGATATTCAAGTCAATGCTTATATGAGAGCAAAGGATATTGATCAGTTTATCACTCTTGATAGTGCGAGTAAAGATTTTCTCGCAAAGGCGACTGAGAAATTTTCTCTCTCAGGGAGAGTAGTTCATCGTTTGCTCAAGTTGGCTAGGACGATCGCAGATATGGAGGAGAGGTCTGATATTGTAGTAGGAGATATTATGGAGGCGCTTCACTATAGGAGCAAGACAATGTTTATTGAAAATGAATAAAACAAAAAACTAAAATCAGATTTCCTTTTTCTTTACTATAAAAAACACTTGACATCGTAAAGAAAAGGTATATTATAAAAATAAATATGTCTAACGAAAAAAAATTACTAGTATGAAAGTCTACTTAAAAAAACTTGGAAAGTTCTTCTTTTGGAATTTTCTATCAGCAGCTATCCTTGGGAGTTTCTTCTCTTTGATAGCATGGACATCGAGATTGCCAGCCCCTCAGAGGAAAGTGCAGGGGGCTATAGAACATCGTTCTGCATTCTCTGAGTTGGAACAAGCTTTTACCAGAGAAGTTTCATTGGTGGAAATCTCCGTCGATATACTGATTATAGGGATTCTGTTGGGAATTATAGTCTTAGGAGTTTGGTGTTGTATAATACCATCCAAGATGTGGTACAAACATCCAGACAAGAAACAGAAAGTGCTTTTAGTTTCATCTGACTTGATAGTAGGTATTGGCTGTTGGATTGTGGTACTATGTTACTGGAGTCAGTATCTAGCAACTCTCCCATGGATCCTCGGTTTTCTATTGGTTATACTGCTGCTACTCTTGTTTGTTGGAAAGTTCCTTTGCTCGTTTGATAAATAAGTTCTATAAAAAAAGCCTGATGCTCTTGAATTAAGAGTGTCAGGCTTTTGCCTTTATATACTGATTATCAAATTTGATAAGCATATCTAAGTCAATATTTAGAATTCAACTTCTTCGTCTTCATCGTGGTGAGCTTCAGCTCTAGCAGCGAGTCTTGTAGGGTCTTCTTTTGCAAAGTCTACTTTGATTGCTCTTCCCCAGAGTTCTTGTCCATCCATTTCTGCTCTAGCTTTTGCCGCGTCTTCTGCGTTTTTAAACTCTACGAACCCAAATCCCTTACTTCTTGGTGGTTCTCCTTGTTCTCTTTGAGTGAGGTTTACTCTCGCAAATACTACTTCTCCATACTTTGAGAATTCAGTTTTGAGATCATTACCTCTCATTTTCCAATTCAATCAACCTACGAATAGTTTTGTCTGGCTGATAATCATTCCTTCCGTCATTTAACCACAAAATAATAAATTAAAGAATCGCCGAAGATCTCGGCTGACCACAATATACGACTTATCTATAGTTTTGCAAGGCTTTTTCCCAGAAAACCAAAAAAAAACGAAAAATTTGCTTTACAATCTTTTCTAAATATAATTAATATGTTTTTTATCTTTGTATATGATGAGTAATGTCAGACACTACCGCTACTCCAAATCCATCACAAGCAACTCCACAGGCGAGTACTCCGGCTGCACAAACTGCAAAAGCACCATTTTTTTGAGGGAATGCCGCAGTTTTTGAAAATTTGGATAAGTTTGAGCAAATTTCAAATCCCGTAGGAGAGCCAAATTTTGAATTCCAATTTGAAGATGTTGCACCTCAAATGCAAAATGAAGAAGAAAATTCTGACTTCACCCCTGTTGTTCCTTCTTCAGATCATCAGTCTGTAGATGAGAAGCTTCCTGATGAAGCTGCTGTTCCAGAGTTTTCAGCAGATGATTTTGTGCAAAATACTCCAGTTGAGGAGACGATTCCTCAGGATTTAGTTGTTGATATGGAACCTCAGACTCCAACTGAACAATCAGCCCCTACTTTTGAGCCTGAGGTACAAGATGCCACTTTTCATGAGCAGCCAGAACCTTCTTTTGAAGATAGTTCTGATTATTCTTTTGTCGAAACTCCAGTGGTAGAGCAGTATTTCCCAGAAGATCCAATTGTCGAAACAGAAAACTCAGAAGAAAACGATCTTGCAGATCAGCCTTTTCAACCTATGATACAGGAAGAAGCAATTCCAGTTGTAGATACTGATATTGCTGAAGAAGAATCTCAATCAGTCGATCTAGATGCTGATTCTCAAGAAAATTTGGTGATGGATCAAGATTTACAAGCACATCAGCAGCTCGAACAGGAGCCGGTTTCTCAGCAAACTAAACTCATGCAAAAGTTTAATAATTTGCTTACTTCAGCGAAGGAGATTCTTAGACTTCAACGCAAGTTGCAGCAAGATCCAGATATTTTTGAGCTTTCAGGAGGAACGACAAGCAAGAGTCAGCTTTCTTATACTATTTCTCTTGATCAAAACGCTGATATCCCAGTTTTGAATATCAAAAAGACTGAACTCTTTATTGATTCCCAAGAGCAGGAAGAGCATCTTTTGTCGCTTACTTCTGAATCTCCAGATGAGAATTTAAAAATCTCGATTGACAACGAACCTTTGTATGTGGAAAATATTGATTTGATTGAGGGAAATAAGCCAGTATTTGTCTCTGAAAAACTCAATAAGTTTGAATTCTTTTTCTCAGATAAGGAAAAAGAGCTTTCTGAACAGCGAGAAAAAATCAAAATTGAAAAAGAAAAAAAAGCCTGACTCAATGCGATCTTTAGATCCTTTTAGTTTAGATTTTTCTTCTCAATGATAAAAAAGCAGGATTAATTCCCTGCTTTTTATATTTTTTTGACAAATTCAGATTTGAGCGCCATAGCTCATATTCCTTCTACTTTACAGTCAATATTATGGTCTCCATCAACAAGTCTGATATTTTTGACTTTAGTCCCTTGCTTAATGCTTCATCATTTGAACTTGAGGTCTTTAATTATGATAATACTATCTCAATCTACTAGTTTATTTCCATTGCTATCAATAACAATCAATTCATGAGCATCAGACTTTTCATCTTCTTTTCGAGTATGATCACAGTTTGAGCAAATTCGATATTCTCAATTCTCGTACGGGAATTCAAAATTACAATTTGGACAAATTGGCAAATGCATAGGATAGTTGTAATGAAGTAAAATTTAGCAAGAGTATTTTGGAGTTTCTCCTTCTGCTGGAATCGCACAAGAAGTATTGGTTAGTGGACTCATTGCATCTTGCAAAATAGTTTGAAGCTTAATTTTTTGTTCGGTGGTAAGTGGGATTTCAGGATCTTTTTGCTCAGAAAGAGTATCAAAGTGGTGATTCAGAATTTTTCCCTCTTTTATTACCAAAACTGCCGGTACATAGAGTCTTTTGATGGTTGGATTATTGAGACCTTCATATGCTGGCAAAATCGTATCTAATTTGTCCAAAATCCACTGATATTCTGGACTGGTTTCTTTTTTTACGACAATTTTTCCGTCTACGAGCTCCTTTTGATCGCGAAGCTCTTTGGGATTAAAGTAGTATAAATCTTTCACATTGCTTTTCTCCATCGCAGCAAAGAGTTCAGGAAGGAGGTTTCTACACCATGGACAGCTTGGAAATCAAAAAAACAAAATTCCACTACCAGAGTTGAGCATTGCTTGAGTCTGATCAAAACTTAGTATATGAATATTGAGCTTCTCAGGTACATTCATATGCGGATGCTCGTTATCATTGAGTGCTTCATATTCAGCCTTAAAGGTTAGGGTATCGTTTATAACTGATGTTCCAGATGCTAACCCTCCGGTGTTTTCTTGAGTGGTATTAAGATCGGTATTCTTACCGCAACCAGCAAGCAATATCATACTTACAAAGCCAAAAACTACTAAGCTTTTTTTCATCATTCTTTTTTCAAAAGATAAAAAATCTGAATCTAGATTAGGGTTTTAACCTTTGATTGCAAGTGAAAATAGGAAATCATCTTTAAAATAGCGTGAAGCTTTGGCTGAAATAGTTTGTATTCTTCTCTTTTTTGCTGAAAGGATTGCTTTTTTATATCTCTTTTAGGAAAAGTCAAGTTTTTATTTCAAGCGATATCAGACAAAACTTGCAAAAAATCCCCTTGCTAAGTATAATTGAATTGAGTTTTTATAACTTTCTTTGATCAAGAATGAATAAACAAAAAAGTCAGACTTTAAGCCTATTTTCAAAAATACTTTTGGGATCTGGGGTTTTGCTTGTAGGACTTGGATCTCGAGTTTTGGCAGCTAGTTCTAGCAATAACTCTATTGTCCCAACTGAATATTTTGCTAATTATAAAATCCAAAAACAACGAAATAGACTTTTGGAGATTTTTGTAGAAATTGATGCAGATTCTAGAACAGGAAAACTCTGACCTTCAAGCTTGTATGCAGAACTTTATACGATCATGACAAAGATTTTTCCTTATTTTCCTCAGGAATATACTTTTCAGGTAGTCTACAAGCAGTGTCAGCAAGCAACAAAAACTATGGCAGCTTCAGCAACCAGAGAAAACTTTAATTCGTTTAATGAAAATTGTAAAGTTCCTATCACTGCTATTACCAATACTATCCAAAATAAATATGCAGTAAAAGCTTCTGCTTCACTTTCACCAAGCTCTGGACCAGCTCCTTTGACGGTGACTTTTGATGCAAGAGCGAGTACAGACCCTTCCAATGAAACGATTCCATCAAGAAATTATTTCTGGTACTATAGAGATATTGATGGAACTGATAAACCTATTGGTTATGGACCAGTGGTAAACTATAAATTTAATGAATCCTGAACCTATATTGTGCATTTGACCGTTAGAAGTTCTAATACAGGAATTTTTGATGGAGAGGCAACAGTTTCTGTAAATGTTAGTCCAAAATCAGCTAATGTCATCGTCTATACCAATGGGAAAAAGATGACAAAGCAAAAGCCTCTCAAAGTAGGAGTTCAAGAAGCTAAAAAGGGAATTGTTTTTGACGGATCAGCTACCTTGCCTATGGGATGAAGAGAGATTCTTTCTCATCAGTGGTCAATTACTTCTAGAGATGGATTTAAGTATTCTAGAGCAGGAGATTGAAAGCCAGGGTATATTAATCTTCCCTTGCCATCACAGGGAGAGTTTATCGTATCGCTTTCTGTTGCAGATAATGAGAGAAATACGGTGACTGAAAATTTTTCTCTTGCAGTATCTGATCCAGTAGCAACGATTCAACAAACTCCAGACAAGGGGACAACCTCAACAACTTTCAGCTTTTCAGCTGCTGCTTCTTATTCGCTTACCTCTAGAATCAAGCTTTATACTTGGGAACTCTTTGATTCAGATGGAAATAAGCTTGATACCTTACAAGGAAAGGAGATCAAGAAACAGTTCAAAAAACCTGGAAACTATACCGTGAAACTTACCGTTGAAGATGAAATTTGACAAAAAAATATTGATACTGTTAATCTCTATGTAGAATCAACCGCTCCGATTCCTCAGTTTACCATTACTCCAACGAGTACTTGGCTCTATCCATCAGAATTTACCTTCAATGCAGATTCTACCAATGATGTCGATGCAACCAATGGATATGATGCACTTACTTATGAATGGAAGTTCTCTAGTCCAGATGTGGTAAAATATGTATCAGAGCAAAATGATAAAAGAAGAGTTACCGTCCTTTTTAATGAGCCAGGAACTCACAAGGTAACTCTCGTAGTTACCGACAAATACGGACAAATCTCAGAAATCAGTAAGGATGTAGTCGTGCAATCAGTGCTTAGGCCTCAGCTTAAAGCTACTCCAAGAGCTGCAGTATGGGAGTCGTATATCACTTTTGAAGCTTCAAGTAATAAGAATATTCTTAGTTATGAGCGAGATTTTGGAGATGGATCTACTATCAGACAAAATACTGAAGCTGTCCAAAAACACAAGTATTCAAAAGTCTGAAACTATAGAGTGACTCTCAAAGTTACCGACGATTCTTGATCTACCAATACCGTGTATGAAACCGTATATGTAGGAGAGAAGGACTCTCCAATCATCTCCTATGCTGTCAAAGATGAATATGGAACAGTTTTAGGTGAAAATGATAAATGTGAAATCTGAAGCTGACAAACGGTTTCAGCTTATAGAGTCGATAGACAAAAGAGGTTCTCAATCGATACCTCCACTTCAGTTAATTCTCAGTGAGTAAACAATAATCTCCGTTATTATTTCCAAGTCAAAAACGATGAGATTATTCAGAATCAAAACTTTTCTTATAAGTTCCCTGCATTGTGATGTCAGTATATTGATTATACTCTAGAGGATACCTCACTTGGAAAAAATGTTAAGCAAAGGATTTGGTTCCGCGTGGTAAATGCATTGCCAAAACTCTCAAATGTAACCTTACTTTTGCCTCAGTATGGAAATGAAATCGGAATTGGATTTCAGCAAACAGCAAACAAGGCACAAGATATCTTCAATACCAATAAAATTGACCCAGTAATTGTGAAAGTCACAGCAGAAAATGCACAGGATTCTGATGGAGCAATATCCTATTTCAAATGGTACTATTATCCAAAAGATAATCCAAATAAAATCTTAGAAACCAGAGTTTCTCCATGAAATATTCCTTATACTTACTTTTCTATTCCAAGACAGCCTTGAGAGTTTGTCTTTGGCGTGAAGATGTTTGATAATGATGATGGAGTTCAGACTTCAGAAGATATTTTGTGAAATGGTCCGCTTATTATGTTCCCAAATGATGGAACTCAGCCAGATATTCCTATTGTGACGCTCAAAGCGAGTACAATCGCGACAGAAGTAGGGCAAGAGGTAACGTTTGATGTGATTAGTAAGGTGCTTTCGGATAGACCAGACTTTGTGAAGAGTAGAGTGATTCATATCGATTTTGATGGAGATGGAAATGATGATCTTGTTACCAAAGATGATCGTATTACTTATACTTATACTACTCCATCTCCTGCAAATCAGCCTTACAAGCCTGTTGCCAAGGTCTATTATAGAGATTATATGGGGATAGGGGAGTCAGCTCCAATTACTGTGAGAAATGCTGTTAAGCCAGCATTGATCTATGCAAGTATGGGAAATACTGTTCTGTTTAAAGACGTATCTCTTGGGACAATCATCGAAAGAGAGATTTGCCGAGATGTAAGACAGTGTGAGAAGGGGAATCAGGCTTATCTTGATGTCGCTAAACTTAATCTTAAAGATGCCAATGCAACACTCAAGAAGACATTTAAAATGACCTATCCTAAGGCAGGAACCTATACCGTTCGTATCAAGGCCAAGGATGCCAATGCCAATGAAGCTTCTAGTACTATTGATGTTAAGGTTGGATCTCAATCTGCTTTAACAACATTGACAACTGGGCTTCAGCTCCTCACTTTGCCAGAAGCAAGTAAAAAATCTGATTGAACTCCTGAGATCTTCCTCGGAAAACAGCTTAATAACGAAGTAATGCTTTATGTAAAGACAGCTTCCTCTACGGATAAGTGTCGAATAGATACGGATATTACTGTTGATTCCAACTTGGATACCAAACCAGATAATGACCCAGAATTCTCTTGTAATAGGATTATTAATAAAATCTATCAGCCAGTTTCAGAGTCTATTATGGGAAGAATCTATTATCAGCCTACAGGTTCAAAAAAACTCTTTAAAAAGGACTTTACGGTAACCTTTGCTGATTATGAAAATAAGCTTCTCGATGATGAACTTAAAACGCAGTATACTAAATTAAATCAGCTTATTGCCTGAATTGATGATGCAAAAAGTATCGCAAATGCTGATCTGAAACTTCTTTTAATCTCACTGAGAAATGACCTCGGAGATGTACAAAAGACTAGAGGAAATGTAATCCAAGTCGAAGATTATCTTGCTAAAAAGACTACTAAGCTTTCCAAAAAGCAGCAAGATTTGCTTAATTCGGTATTGATTGCGCTTTCAGATCATGCAACGATAGGTGCCAAGTGAGGTTCTGCTTATGAAGTTTCCAAGGCTGCTATCTTGCAAATCCTTCCACTTACGCTCCAGCAGTCAACCAATGCAAACTTCAATAAGTTTGAGAATGCTGATTCTGCCGTACTTTCTGGTAAAAGTGTACAAGACTTCAGACTTGATCTGCTCAATACGATCTATTCAGAAATCTGAGCAAAATCTGTAGAAGGAACCACATTCCGTGATGATGAGATTGATAGAGCCGACTTTAAATCAGAGATTGTTCCAAATCTTTGTACTATAGCAACGACTTATCAGATTGTCCCTGATTTTTGTAAGGATCAGCTTCAGTGATCTGATAGTTTCAAGGCAACGCCTACCAATACTCCAGAAAATGTAGATACCCCTTCAACTTCTTGAGGACTTCCAACGGCAATTAAGGTTTTACTCTGGATTGTTGGTATTGTGGCTGTATGATTTGTGGGAGTGATCTCATTCTTTGCGATCAAGGCAAGAATTAGACAAGCTAAAGAAGAGGAGGAATAATCTCCTCTCTCTAGCTAAAACAAATGCTCAAAAATCAGATTTTTATCCTTTTTTATCGTTATTCAATGATCAAAAAAGTTCTCCTCTTTATCTTCTCGCTCTTTGCTATTTCTACGATGCAAACTTTTGCGAGCAGCTCTGCGGCTTCACTTTCAAACGATACTCCTGAGAACTTTCTCAACCGTATTGTACAAACTTCAAATTCTAATTTTAAGTCTCAGCAGACACAGCTTGATGATGTTTCTGCGACTTCAACTTGGGGAACATGAGACAAATACAAGATAACCTCAACACTGGGAAATATTTCAGGGCAAATTGAGCCCTATTTGCAGTGGCTGACATTTATTGGACTTACTGGTGCCGTGATTTTGCTAATGCGAAATGGCTTCAAGCTCGTAACCAATAGCTCAGGAATGGTGGATGGGTGAGATATCAAGACCGTGAAGGGAAATATTCAAAATATTATAATAGGAGTTGTAATTCTGACTTGATTTGTTGCGATTATCAAAATCGTAGTCTGACTTCTCAACTTTTTCTTCTCCTAATAGTTATTTTATCCCGTATGTTATGTGATTATGTTGCATAAAATTAAGAAAATAAGTCTGATGTTGGTGCTAGGAATGCTTTTTATGATTCCGTTTTTGTCTGTAGAGGCGAGAAGTAAAATACCTCCTAATTTTGAAGATCACTTTGCAAAACCTTTGATTGAGTGAAAAACTAACGATGGTCAATGAACAGAAAGGGTTTTTAATATCGCATCTGTTAGTAGGGATAAAGATATTAGGGAGAATGTTGAAGCACTCTTTTTCCCAAAATGAAATGGAGGAGCTTTGCGAGAAATCTTAAAATATGTGGGATATTTCCTCGTCTTTATCGCAATAGTTACAGCTGCATCAAAACTCGTTATTTCAGCTAAAAAGCCAGATGATCTCAAAGCAGCTCTTTCATCCTTTACTACTATTTTAGTTGGTTCCGCATTATATTTTGGTGTGGTTTGGATATTTTCAACATTGATCAAGATCCCAGGGATCAACCAAACTTGAGGTCTGAGAGATACTGTAATTAGCGGATCAGGTTTGCTGTTCTTTGTTATGTCTTTGCTTAAAGCAGGCGCGTTCTTTTATGCGATTGTGATGATCGTATGGACAGGATTTCAAATGATGAATCCGACATCTGGAGAAGAGTGAGGTGGTAAAAAATTGATGACAAATCTGACTGGAGTCATTGCAGCATTGGTTGGTCTCAAGGTTGTTGATTTCCTTTATTATATCGCTTCTCAGCAAAATTTTACACAGCAGGCAGGAGGTTTTATTCTGACTATTGCAAAGTTCCTCGCATATCTCAGTGGAACCGTAATTGTTCTGATGATTATTTATGCAGGATATCAGTTGGTGATTGATGGAGGAAAGTGAGAAAACTTCAAGAAAGCAAAAAATACACTGATCAATATCTTGTTGGCAGTCGTGAGCTTGTTTTTCTTCCTCTTTGTTCTGTATCAGATCTTTGCTGAATTTAATTAAAATAACAAAAAGCCCTGTAGAATTGAGTTTCTAGAGAGCTTTTTATAAAAAGATAAAAAATATTGATATTGTCTAAATAATCTTTTGATATTTCTAGAGAGTTTTTTAATTCAGTTTTCTTGTCCAAAAGGTACATTTATCTTCACCATTAAAAATTGGTTTTGCAGTTCGTTTTTCGGAATTTGGTTTTACTTGGTCAAAACTCGTAATAATTCCACCAAAACTCTTCTCATCAAAACTTGAATAAAGCTCCTCATATAGAGATTTGAGGTCAGAGGATACAATTCTTTTCCCATAAGGAGGATTTGAGATAATCCAGTGATCAGCCGACGAAAAAGCTGAAAAGTCAGATTTCTGAAATCTTTTTATCTCAAAATGAATATCATTTTCTAGTCCTCGAGAGCGAGCATTGTCTTTTGCGATACGAATCATATGAGGATCCATATCACTAGCATAGATTTGGTAATCCCCATCAAAGATTTTACTTATTGCCTCTTCTTTAAGTCTGCTCCATAAATGTTGATCAAATCTCGAGAATTTTTCAAACGCAAAATTTCTATGAGATCATGGAGCGATGTTTTTTGCAAGGAGGAGTGCTTCAATTGCAATTGTCCCTGATCAACAGAATGGATCGATCAGAGGAGATTTAAACTTCCAGCTTGAGAGCAAGACGAGCGCAGCAGCAAGATTCTCTTTTAGTGGGGCAAGTCCTGTTTGGGTTCTATAACCTCTTTGATGGAGTGATGGACCAGAGCTATTCAATAGTAAAGTAGCTTGATCTTTTTCGATTAAAAGTAAAAGCTCTTCTGTGTATTCTTGTTCCTTTGAAAAGTGGGTGATTCCCTCCAATAGAGCCTTATGAGCAACCGATTGAATCGCCCTTTGTGCTGAAAGTTGTGAGTGGTGACTCGTAACTTTGAGGGAGATGTTTGAGTTTGATGATCGCTGTCCATAGTCAGATTTTTTTATTATTTCAAAAAGCTGATCAAAGTTCTTCACTTCTCAACTGGCAATTTGAATATAAACTTTATTTGCTAGTCTTGACCAAAGGTTTATCCTATAGAGTCCTTCTAGGTCAGTTTCCACCCAGCTCCCTTTGGAAAAAGTATTAAATGGTTTGAGTTGAAGTCTTTTGAGTTCACTTGAAAGCAAACTTCCTAGACCAGCAGGGCAGGATACCAATAATTTCATCGTATAAACAAAAAAATAAATTCTGATTCTTGTGTTAGTTCCTTTATATTATTTCGGTATAGATTTACAATGAAAATTTATCTTGAGTATATAATTCCTTCCAATAAGATCATAATGGCTAATACATAAGATTAGAGAAAATAAAAAGCTCTCTATTCTTTTAGAGAGCTCTTCTTTTATTTAACTAGCTTCCCATTATCTAATCTAATCACATGATCTGCAAATTGCAAAATATCTTCATCATGTTCAATCATCAAGATCGTATCACCTTTATCCAAAAATCTCTTTAATACTTTCAAAAGTTTTTCAATATCTGCAGGATGAAGCCCAACTGTAGGTTCATCAAGGAAGTAAACAGTATTTCCTCTATATTCTTTAAGGAGGTGTTTTACCAGTTTAAGTCTTTGAGATTCTCCACCAGAGAGAGTATGGGCAGGTTGTCCCATTTTGAGATACCCAAGTCCAATTTCTACCATCAGTTCCAGTTCTTCTTTGATGTGATCAATTTCAGAGAAAAAGTCTAGTGCCTCCTCGATATACATATCCAAGATTTGACTGATGGTTTTGCCTCTCCAGGTAATTGCAAGGATTTCTGGTTTGTATCTTTTCCCCTGACAGAGGTCACAAGGGACATAAGTATCTGGTAAAAACTGCAGTTCAATCTTTTTATATCCGTATCCGCTACAAGCAGGACAAGCTCCTTTATCCGAATTGAAACTAAAGTGTGAGTTGTTAAAACCGAGATATTTGGCATCACTCGTCCCAGCATACAATAGTCTGATTTTATCAAAAACATTTACAAAGGTTGCAGGACAACTTCTCGGAGTTTTTCCTATGCTTGACTGGTCTACATAGATTGTATTTTTGATCCATTCTTCCCCCTTAATCGTATCGACTCCCAAGTCTTCATAAAATTCTTGGAGTGCTAGGTTTTCGAAATGATGATATTCCTCGGCTCTCATTACTGGAGCAGCAAGGATTTCTTCCCAGCTTAATCCTTTTTTAAGTAGTTGAAGTCTGATATAACTCTGGACAAATTTTTGTCTTTCGTTCAAAAAGCGATATAAGGTTGTGTACATCAGTGTTGTTTTTCCAGCACCAGAACCTCCAGTAATAACGGTAAAACTTCCTAGATTAAGCTTTACATTGATATTTTTGAGATTGTATTTGCGAGCATTTCTGATTTCTACTCGCTTATTTGTCGGTCTATGAGAAAAATCTACGCAAACTTTTCTCTTTCCTGTAATGAAATCTGCAGTCAGCGTTTTACTTTTTAGAAAATCTTCATAACTACCGTTGAATACCAATTCTCCTCCAAAATCTCCAGCCCCAGGTCCAATTTCTACAATCCAGTCTGAAGCTTTGATAAATTCTTCATTATGTTCTACGACAACAATAGTGTTTCCCATTGCTTGTAATCTCTTGATTGCGGTGATTGCTTTTTTGATCTCTCAGCTATCAAGCCCAATCGTCGGTTCATCCAAAACATAGATAATCCCTGTCAATTTGTTTCCAAGCTGTTTTGCTAGTCTAAGTCTCTGAATTTCTCATCCTGAGATAGTATCAACACCTCTGGTCAGCATTAGATATCACAAGCCGAGTTCCTCAATTGTGCTTGCCCTATCTAGAAGAGGATTAAGAATTCTTTCAAGAAGATTTTTAGGTTTAGAACTAGTGTTTTTGTAAAGCTCCAAAAATCTGATTAGATTGGTCAATTCCATCTTTTGGAGATCCCAAATATTGATTTTGATGAGATTCTCATTTTCTGGCTTAGCAAAGCCAATATCCTCTCTATTGACAAATAGTGAGGGAACAAGAGACTTGAAGTCAGATTTCTTCGTTTCTTTTTCTTCCAAACTCAAGAAACAGTGCAAACTTTCCTTTTTTAGTCTTGATCCGAAACAGTGAGGACAAGTCTTCATATTGAGCATTGCTTGAAAGTCCACCGTCAAAAGCCCTTTATTGTATTGGTCTTTGATAATTTCTTCTATTCCATTGTATTTGATGCTGGTCCATTTCCCTCCAGATTGAATTCTAAGCAATTCTTGATCACCTTCTACAATTACATTCAAAAACCAAGCGGGTTGATCTGCCCATTTTTTTTCAGGGTCCATGCTGTATTTTTCGCAGAGCTTACTCAAAATACTTTGTCAGAGATTACTATCTCTCCATGGTAGAATTGCCTCCATCACAGGACTCTGAGGATCTATTACTTTATTATAATCTACTTGTAAAATTTCTCCTAGTCCCAAACATTGTTCACAAGCTCCTTCTTGTCTGTTGGGAGAGAAGTGCTGAGTGGTAAATTCTGGATAGGTGATGTTGCAGTTTGGACAATACATTTTGTCGGTATATCGCTGAATAGCTGACAAACGAGATCAAAAATCTGATTTTTCTTCTTGTTTTTCTTTTTTCTTCGAACTAATCTCAATATTCCCTCAAAATCCAGCCTCTACTTGTTTATTGCTTGATACTGTGCTGCTTTCTCAGATGCGATCGGCTTGATAGACTCCAAATTTTTTGCTTTCAGAGAGAATTTTGATGATATCTTCCTTGAGCCTTGATCGTTTAGTCTCCTCCAAGGTGATACGATCATAAATTCCAAAACTATTGATTGGAAAATAGTTTTCCGGAATATTTGGGTCTTCAAGATAGAAATATTCGATAGGATCTGATTTCTCTGGATTTTGAGAAAGAAGGAGGTATCTAGTAAATCCAGTTCCCTTTTCCACCTTCTGCTTATTATTCTTCACAAATTTCAATAAATCTGCTTTTGTTGAAAAGTTTCCATTCTCTTTTAGAAGGTAAACTCTTTTCCCATCATAGTTTTGTCTCATAGAGTCAATGATTTGATCGATAGTTTGAGGTTTGATTTCACTTCAACATTTCCAACAGTAGGTATCTCCTACTTTTGCGAAGAGAAGTCTAATATAATCATCGATCTCTGTGAGAGTTCCTACCGTTGACCTAGAGTTTCAGCTTCTTTTGTTTTGTTCAATTGCAATAGCAGGAGAAAGTCCGCTACAGTAGTCGATCTCTGGTCTATCTCATAAATTGAAAAACTGCCTCAAATAACTTGAGAGCGACTCAATATATCTGTACTGACCTTCCTTATAAATGGTCTGAAAGGCAAGTGAGGACTTTCCTGATCAGCTCACTCCAGTGATAGTGATGAGCTTATTTTTTGGGAGTTTAAGATCGAGGTTTTTGAGATTATTTACCTTGATTCCTTCAAAGACGAGTTCTCAACTACTACTATGAGTTTGATGAAGGAGTGCTTCCATATTAGCAGATTTTTTTGGCATAAGATTAAGATGATGTTATGAGTAAAAATTTGGTTTCCTAGTTTATATCTAGGGGAGTATTCATTCGAGCTCCAGAGCTAAAGTACAAATTATAATTCTCTAATAATTTCACAAATTGTATTGATATAGTCTTCTTTTTGATGTTTTTTGTACACAGAGATATAGGAGGGATGATAAATTTTAATCATTTTCTTGACAAATGGGTAGTCTACAAGAGATAAATTATTCTTTATAAATTCTGAGACTTGATTTCCGCAGAGGAAGATCAGATTGGACTTAAGTGTGAGTATTTCTTTTTTTATTTCTAAGAGTCCAGAGAGCATCTCTTCATGATTTGGGTATCTTAGCTTACCGTTTATATCTAAGGGAGCAATTTTTACTAGATTACTAAAGTAAAGGTTTGATTCTGGCAGCCTGTTTTTGAGTTCTTGTAGAATCTTTCAAGAAGCAGTCTCGGGAGAAAATGCAGGAATCAGCTTTCAGTTTTTGTCTAGTTTGTGAGAAAGTCCTATAAAGAATATGGTTTTAGACATTTAGTGATCTCAATTGAGAAATAAAATTGTTTAGTGTGATATCATTATTCACTAAGAGGAGTATTTATAAGACGTACTGATTTTTTCATGTAGGAAGAGAAAAATTTTAAATGAAAAGAGTAACTTCCCTCAAAAGGTCATCTCTCAGCTTAGTCATTTGTATACAAAATGCAAGCAATACTAGTCAAAGGACTGTTCTCATTCAGGTATTTTTCAATCGAGTCAGGTTTTCTTTTCTTTTTGCTTGCATTTTCCACCTGATTTTCTTATACTGAAGACAATCAATTTTGGGATTTATCTTTTCTTTTTTGCTATGCAAATTCCTTTCAAATCCTGATATAAGAGACTTATTCATCTGCTTAATGTTGCTAAAGTACGATTTATTAGAAAACTTGATCTGGTTGATTCGATTCCAGCTGCCATCAGGATTCCCCTCTGAGTCCTTTTATTGATTCTTGGAGTTATTGGACTCTATATCCCACTGATCAATGGAATGATTTTGATGATTATTGGTGCAAGGATGATAGGGAAGAAAACCTTTATCAAAGTCTATATCTGGCTTATCAATACTTTTTCAAAAAAATATAAAAATCTGAAATCAGCATTCTTTCATACCTTAAAAGATTAGTTTTTTACTCTTTTTATTTTGCTTTATGGCTACTGAAAATACCAAACTCCTTGCCCTCCTGGATACGGTTATTGAAACCTATTTGCAAAAGGGAGAGCCTGTCTGATCTAAATTCCTCAATTCGCTTGGAGCGATTGACTATGCGCCATCTACACTGAGAAAATATCTCAATATCTTGGAAAAACAGGGAATGGTTTACCAGCCCTACAATTCTTCAGGTCGTATCCCGACATTACAAGGCCTATCTGCATATGTAGAATCAACCTTGGCTCAGTCTCCTCAAGACATTGATCTCAATCTTAATTCTACGAGAGCTGAACTCAAATCTTTTGTAGAGGCATTAGGAGAAGTAACTGATGGGGTAGTAGTGGGATTTATTAGAAATGATGAGTATTATTATCTCGGAATCAATAATCTTTTGCGTGATGATATGATTGATGAGTATTCTGCGACAAGAACTATCATTCGTTTTATTGAGGAAAAAAAGATTGTTCCCTTTATTGACAAAAAAATCCTAAAAAATGGAGAAGTGTATTACACTTTTGTCAATGATCAAGATACGCTCATTTCTTGTGTATACGTGAAGATTTCACTCAATGACTACGATATGGTGCTTTCTATTGTCGGTCCTCTCAGGGTTGATTACAAAAAAAATATTACCATTCTCAAAAAAGTTTTAGAAACCTTTGGAAGATAGCATGACAGAAAAAGAAAATCAGAATCCTGACTTTTGATCTCAGGAATCTTTAAAAAGCCAGGAGGAGCTATCTCAAGAGAAACAAAGAGCCGAGCTTCAAAAAGATCTCAAAAAACAGCTTCAATCGCTTCAAGAGGAGCTGAAAAATAGCTCTAGTGTTGAGCAAAATAATCAAAAAATCCTAGATCAGCTTTTAAATTTAGATGCAAGGATTCAGTCTTTGGATGCATTAAGGGGAGAACTTTTTGCACTTCAGGCAGAGAAGATTCAGGATGAATTTGATGCCTTGAGGTCCTCATGGAATGATTTTTTGTCTCTAAAAAGAGACATAAAGAAAAGTAATCCAAGTTATTCTGCTCAATTCAAAGAACAGCTTCCAGGGCATAGTGAGCCATCATTTTACTGAAGGTGAAAAAGTATAGGAAAGATTACTTCTATTGCCCCAAAAAAATGAGAAAATCCAGTCGCAAACTTTGCAGCATGAATTATTCAAAAAATCCTAGCTTAAATTTAAAAATTAGATGAAAAATCAGACTTTTACCTTAATTGATACAAAATAAAATGGCAGAAATAGTACAAAGTGCAGGAGGAATTATCTATTATCATGAAAAAGATTGATCTCCTCGTTACTTGTTGATCAAAAGATTAGCACTTTCCTGAAAAATCGAGCGAGTTGCTCCTAAAGGAAAGATCCAAGCGGGAGAAACTGCAGAACAAGCGGCGCTTCGTGAGGTGGGAGAGGAGTGTGGAATATCTCCTTCTGATCTCAAATTAGAACAAAAAATCTGAAAAACATCTCTTAGAAGTTCCGAGACAAAAAGAGGTCATCTAGATAAGGATGTAACATACTTTTTGATGAATTATTCTGGGGATCCAAGCGCACTCAAGATTACTGATGGTGAGTGATATGTTGGGATCTATAAGTGGGCGAGTATCCAAGAAGTTTTAGGATTGCTTTACTATGGGGACATCCGTGAACTTATCAGAAAAGCACACCTTCTCCATCAAGGTGTTGAAACTTCAAAGATAAACGAAAAAAACAAATAAAAGTCTGATTCTTTAGAGTGTTCTTCTTCGTGAGGAAGATTGTTCTCAAAATGAGGAACAAAAAACCATTCAGACTTGCTTTTTTTTTGCTTTTCCATAAGATAGATACGAATTTTATATTCTATTCAATAAAAAATGACACAAGAACTCTTGACCGTAAGTGATGTGAAATTTAAGTTTGTTAATGTTACTGAAAACATGGAGGCTGATATCAAAAAAGCCGTAGAACATCAGCTTGCAAACAAAGGACAAACTATCCTTAAAAAAATTTATGCTAACAATGTAGATGCTAAAGTAACTATCGAATATTCTATTGAAAGAAATAAAAGCGGACTTTACGAGGCAGATTTTATCTTCAATTTTGGTGGAGAAAAGTTTGTAGTAGAAAACCACAAGGGATTTAAGATTGCAACAGATCTTGTAGCTCATGCATTTGATAAGCGAAAGAGAAAGGTACTTGGATTTTGGGGAGCTTTGTTCACTAGATAATCCTTGATACTTGGCTTAAATGCAGATTGCTATTTAAGGTTTTATTTTTGCATCAATAAAATATTATGAGTAAAAATTTTCTTACCAGAGAAGGGTATGATAAATTGATAGCTGAGCTTCAAGAGCTCAAACAGGAAAAGTTGCCTGCCGTATTGGAGAGATTAGCAGAAGCGAAAGCTATGGGAGATCTTTCAGAAAACTTTGAATATAAATCAGCAATGGAAGATAAAGACTTTATCAATTCTAGAATTGCTGAGATTACTAATCTTATTGCAGATGTAGAGATTGTTGAGAAAGATAAGGATGTAAGTAAAGCAGGAAAAGTTGTTGACTTCGGATCTAAGGTAACGGTAGCTATCAAGGAACAAGATGGAGAAGAAAAACAATATACCTTCACTATTGTCGGAACTGGAGAAATCGGAGTTGAAGATGGTCTTAAAATTTCCTTTGAGTCACCTGTTGGACAGGCAGTTAGAGGAGGAAAAGCTGGACAAACAGTGAAGATGAGACATGAGGGTTCTAGAAAAGATGTGAAAATCATTGCAGTAGAGTAGAGTTCTACTGCTTTTGGTTTTATTATTAAAAAGAATCTATCTAATGTATAATCCTTATGATTTCTATTTCAAAAAAGCTAAAAAAGACTGATATAAAGCTCGTTCTGCTTTTAAATTAGAGGAAATTCAAGATAAGTTTTCTCTGATTTCATCATCTACTAAGAATGTCCTTGATATAGGATGTGCTCCAGGAAGTTGGATTCAGTATACTATTGCCCAGCTAAAAAAGCTCAAGGTTTCAAGCTATCAGGTGATTGGATTTGACTTAAAGAAAGTAGTGCTCAATCTACCATGACTTACTACCTATGTGCAAGATGTAACTGAAATCGAAAAGGTAAAATCAATCCTTCAAAATCATCAGATTCCAGCTTTTGATTTTATTCAATCGGATATTGCTCCCAATACTATTGGTCTTAAGGATATTGATGCCATGAGGTCTATTGATTTGTTAGAGCAGACTTATCGAATTTATGATCAGCTTTTGGCTCCAAATGGAGCATTTGCGATCAAAGTCTTTATGGGACCTGGATTTGATGAGTTTGTTGCCAAGATCAAAAAAAGGTTTTGAGCAAAAAATATCAAGCTGTTTAAGCCCAATTCATGTAGAGCAAATAGTAAAGAAACCTATGTTATTAAGCTTCCAACCAAGAGTTAATATTGGAGGCTTGTTTTTTTGAGTATTTTATAGAAAAAAATAGCAAAGTCAGTTCACGGCTGCTTGCTATTCTTTCCGCAAAATACTATGCATCCATAGCGTTTTACTTATAAGGTTCTACTACACAGTAGATATTATATATCAAATTATAAAAATGTCAAATATTTGATAACAAAATAATGTGTCTGATTTTTATGGCTTGTTTGTTGATAATTGACGACTATTTATTTCATTATTTCTTACTTAATGGATAAGATTAAAAAGAAGCTCCGAGATGAATTTCAAGATGAAATTAATGAGCTAAATGAACATTTACAATTGATGCTGGAGGCAGGAGCTTCTACAGGAAGGGTTGATGAAGAAGATTTGCTCTCGGCAGTAGATGATCTTGATGAAAATCTCAAACTTCTTGAGAAATTTTATGATCTCTGTGAAAAGCTTAGTATCAAGATCGTTACTGTAGAAGAAGTACTTGAGAAAGAACAAGAAACTACAAAGCCAGAGGCCCGTCTTGGGAAAATTACCATGTATGGTGCTCCTGGTAAGGTCGAGGCGCCGGTAGATGGAATGTATAGGGATTTTATCAAAATCTACTTTTCTGATGTAGCAAGAGTTCCTTTACTTACTCCAGATGAGGAAAAAGAGATTGCGAGAAGAGTGAAAAAAGGAGATGAAGAAGCTAAAAAAAAGCTGATTGAATCCAACCTTAGACTTGTGATCTCAATTGCAAAGAGATTTTTTTGAGCCCGTCTTACTTTTTCAGATCTTATCAATGAGGGGAATATGGGGTTAGCAAAGGCCATTGAAAAGTTTGACCCAGATAAGGAATTTAAATTTTCAACCTATGCAACTTGGTGGATCAAACAATCGATTACTAAGGCTATTGCTGATATGGCAAAGAATGTAAAGATTCCTCTTCACATTCTGGAGGAAATTAAAACCTATAATAAAACCTATCAAGATCTCTTTGAAAAGTTTAACCGTGAGCCTACTGATAAAGAAATTGGAGAAGTCCTTACTCGAAGTATTGAAAAGATCAAAAAACTTAAAGAAGTGATTTTTGGTAATATTTCACTAGATAATGCAGTAGGAGAAGAGGGGAAAGAAACGCTTGGAGATATTATTGAGGATGAAAATACCAGTAGGCCAGATCAGATTGCGGAGAGATCAGCACTGAGTGAAAATCTAGAGAAGATCCTTGGTATGCTTGATGATCGTGAATCCAAAATTATCAAAATGAGATATGGAATAGACGGACCAAAGTTTACTCTCGAACAGGTGGGAGAGGAGTTTTGAGTAACAAGAGAGAGAATCAGACAAGTAGAGCAAAAGGTCTTGCAAAAATTAAAGGAGCATCCAGAGTTACAAAAGATGCTTGGAATTGAAGATGAAATAGACAAGATGAATAGTGATATCGGCAAAAAGAAAAGAGGAAGAAAGCCAAAAGTCCAAGCTCAGGAAGAGATGTTGTATCTTGATGATGAAGACGATGATTTTTAATCTTTGTAGTGTTGGGAAAAAAGCAGAGAGTTTATTCTCTCTGTTTTTATCTTTAATTTTTTTTGCAAAAAAATAATAAAAAGAGTATAATTTAAAAAAAATTATTTTTTCCTATTTATACAGATGCAACGTTTTAAATCTCATCTTAGGGTAAATCTAAAAATCCTTCTCTCTGCAATAGCAATAATGATGGTATGGTGGGCTGTTCGGGGGTGGTTAGATCAATATTTCCTACCTGAGAACAAGAATCGAGCTTATATCTTAGCTTTTTTGTTGGGAATTGCTGTTTTATTGCTTGATGATGCGCTCTTAAAGGAGCTTGATGAAAATAATTAACTTTTATTAAAAAATTTACTTTTATTAAATAATTTACTATATTATGCCTTCTTCTATACTTGAGAAATCACAGGAAATAAGTGATAAAAATCCGAATAATGTTGAGCAGTCGGATCAAAATAAATTATCAACTGTCCTTGCTAAACCAAAAGTTCTCTCCGCTATTGAAAAAAAACGAGATGAGATCCTTTCTCCTCTTAATGAAGAAGGAAAAACAGCACTAAAAGAGACTTGTTTGTCTAATCTCCAAAAGGTCTCTTTTCTTCAGCTAGCCTCCTTTAAAACAAAACTTTTATCAGGGGAGAATTTTACTGATAAGGAAAAACCCTGGTATGGTCGGCTTTATGTCTTAGCAAAATTATCTTCTCTAGAATGGGTTGAGATATCTAACGATCAGATTGTAAAGCAGATTAAGCCAGTTTTGGATAAGAGTTATCTTAAATATGCTAAGACGTCTGCCACGAAGAATAAAAATCCTTGAAATTTGAAAATGAAGGGAGACCTTGGAAAAAATGGAGAGTATGCTAAATTTTCGACTTTGGAGGCGGGGTGGAATACCCTTACCAATATGGTTAAAAGGTGGACGACAGGAGGGAGTAACGCTTATAAGCCACATTTTAGTTTATTTGAGATGGCACAAAGATACGAGGGAAAAACCCCATTAGATTATGCAAGAAAGTTGGCTAGCTATTTAAACAGGACTCTCAAACCTTTAAGATTTGATACCAATACTCAGCTTAAAAATATCCCACGAGATGCTTTGGCTAAGGCGATTGCATTTCATGAAGATGGGGCTTGTTACAAAGCCCTTGCGGCGACAGGTATCATTAAGGATAAAGGTATCATTGAGTAGAAAAGAGCTTCAAAGTCTGATTTTTGGGGCTTTTTCTTTTTTTAAAGATAAAAACTTGCATTTTAAATATATATATGTATAACTATGTTGTTTTATTTGAATCAGTAGAAGATGGCAAAGGTTTGTGTTACAGGACTCAAAAACTTAGAAGGTTTTATTGATATTCTTCAGGTGAGTGCCGAGCAAAATAGAATTAAAATTCTCTGTCTTTTGGCAGATGCTTATAGCAATCCAAAGAAAATCTGTAGCTGTCCTGACTGTGACTGTCCTCTTGTCGGAGGGATGTGTGTATGCGAAATAACGACGCTCCTAGCTAAGCCTCAAGCATTAGTTTCACATCATCTCAGTATGCTCAAGAGAGTCCAAATTGTTTCTACCAAGAGGGTTGGTAAAAAAATCTATTACCTCCTCAATAAAGAACTTTTTGATCAGTTTCAGAAAAACCTTAAAACCGTCTTTCATATCAAATAAATCATTATTTTATACTCTAATAATATAATACAATGGCAGTACAATATGTAAATACTAAAGCCGAATTTGACAACATTTTGTCTACTTTTGATGGAGTAATTTTGGCAGACTTTTTTGCTACTTGGTGTGGACCTTGTAAAATGCTTTCTCCAATCCTTGATGAACTTGCAGAAGAGGTAGATCCAACAAAAGTAAAGATACTCAAGATTGATATCGACGAGGCTCAAGAACTTGCGCAAGAATATGGAGTTATGTCTGTGCCTACAGTATTTGTAGGGACAAATCATGAGATCAAAGAAGGTTTCCTCGGAGCAAATCCAAAGATCTTCTACAAGGAAAAGATTGAACAATATTCTGCTTAAAAAAATTAAACTCTGAACTTAGTCAGAGTTTTTTCATAAAACAAGAAAAACTTGCAAAAAAGCGTAGTTTCGTTAAGCTAAGAACATACTTTTTATTGATCAAAAATAAACATTCTCTTATGAAAAAAATACAAAAAAATCTGACTTCTTTGCTTGATACACGCCAACATCATTGACAGCAGTTTGGTCTTGTTATCGACAAAATTGTAAATCTCTGTACTTATGGAGTGATTCTTTCGATTGTGGGATATATGTTTGCTAGACTGCTCAAGTCTTTTGCCATAATCTTTGCAGCAATCGTGCAGAGCGTAAGCCTTGGAAATTCTGAGAGTGTTGCAGAGGGAGTTGTTGCTCCAGAAGGGGTTATTCATGCAGTTCCGATTACAATCATTCTCGTTAAGGCGTATAAAATCCTTTTGGAATATGCTAAGACTCAACATGTAAATATCAAATACGTTTTGGAAATTGCAATTACAGCACCAGTTGTGGAAATTGTTTTCAACTTTTCAGAGTATAATGATATGCAGCTCTACTTTATGGGAGGACTGACAGTTTTGATGTCATTAGTGTATTTGTACTTTTATGATACGCTCAAACAAGTTGAGATTGACTATGCTAAGGAGCATAATCTCCAAGAGTAAACAAGATCAAAAATCAGATTTTTATTCTTTTTGTAAGATAAGCGATGGTATATGTTCATTTGCACGGATATAGTACTTACTCATTTCTTGAGGGGATTGGAAGCCCAAAGATCATTGCACAGACTGCAAAAGATCTCTGACAGAATGCGATTGCATTGACAGATATGGGGGTGATGTATGGAGCAATTTTGCACTTCAAGGCGGGGAAAGAATTAGATATTAATGCAATTATAGGGGTAGAACTTGGATTTGTCCTAGATATCCAATCTGCAAAAAACAAAGAAATCTGAACTATGACCTTGTTATCCAAGGATTTTGAAGGATATCAAAATCTCCTCAATCTGACAACCTTTGCAGGGCAGCAAGGAGTAGAAAGATTCCCCAAAATCGACTTGGCAACGCTCAAGAGGTTTAATACCCAACTTATAGCACTTATCTGAGGTACTCATTCTCGAATCGCAACTATGCTCAATAGTGGAGAATCTCTAGACAAGGTAAAGGAAATTTTACTCCTTGTGAGAGATGCTCTTGGTGCTGAAAACTGTTATTTGGAGATTACCATACAGGATGAAAAGACGCATCCACAGATTGCAAAGATCAATCAAACTCTCCTCCAACTTTCTGAGGAGTTAAATATCCCTTGTATCCTTACTAATCACTATTTTTATCCTAAAAAAGAGGACAAACCTACTCAAGAACTAGCAATGGCTATTAAGGATAACCTTAGACTTTATGATCCAAATCATAGAAAATATGATACGCTCAATCATATTATGTCTGAGGAGGAGATTCGCAGTATTGCAAGCAAAAATGGCTATAGCACTGAGCAAATCGATACTCGATGTGAGAATACGGTCAAAATTGCAGAACAATGCCACACTAAAATCGCAATGGGGCAGATGCTTTTCCCAAAGTATGAGGGAGAGGAGGATGTTGTAGCACTATATGAAAAATATAAAGATGAACTCGTGGAAGAAACAGCATAAAAAGTCTGATTTCTTTCTTCTTTTTTTAATTTTATTTTGGTTTGTGAGATGAAGAGATTTATGGTGTTTTTTGTGGTTATGCTTTGATTTTTGGTTTTAGCAGGCTGTGGAGAATCCTCAGGGACAGAAACAGTAAATGAGAAGCCGGAACTTGCACCGATCTGTCCAGAAGGTTATTATTGGCTCGATACGATCAAATCCTGTGTGATTTTGGACGATGATATGCTGGAGTAGAGGATCTTGGAAAAATGATTTTCTTTGATTTTTGGGGTTTAAAAGACTATATCAATTAGTGTAAAACAGATATTTCACAAAAAACAATATCGCTTCGCGTTGTTTACTTTGTAAACAATATCGCTTCGCGTTGTTTACTTTGTAAACAATATTCCTCCTTGAGAGGAACACTATATGAATGTTTTTTGCAATTTTCTCCTCTTTTATTATTTTGATAAGTTATGAAGAAAATAGTTCTTGCTGTTTGCTTGAGTTTGATATTCGCTTTGTTTTGATTGTGAGTTTATTATATTAAATATCCTGTTCGTGAGCCTGGATTAAAAGAGCTACTATTGGCAAATTCAGGGCGTGTTTATCTTGCTGAAGATTTTAATAGAGACTCAGAGTGGACTCCAGAAATGAAAATAAATTTAAATGAGGGCTCAACCAAACAACAAAAAGCACAATATCGAGTCGACCGATCAATATTATCAGGATTAAATTATTTTCCAAAAGATAAATTAACACAATTCCCTCAAAAGCCTATTTTTATTATAAATAATGTTTTTCGTGTCAATAATATCCCATATAGAGATATGTATCAATTTTCAGGTAATGAAATAACGTTGTATGATGTATTGTGAACTGTAAACCCCATCCTTTCTTTCTCATATCCAGAAGATTCCCTTGGTAGTATTGGAGTTGGAGGCTGAGGCTGGGAAATTTTAGCTAAAGATGGTAGTATGTTGTCTCTTTCGATTGATGGTTTCCTCCTTTGAGACTTGGGATTAAATCAAGAAGCTGTCTGTAGGAGTCGCATTCCTTCATCTACGATGTTTACAGGAGGCGGGGGAGATGAAATCTTTAGGAGGGAATGAGAGGCAGTAGTTAATGGAACAGTTTGGTATACTGCGGATAAGGCAGAGCAGATGGATTATGAAGGAAAGATGATTTATTCATATGTTTACAATCGATGTATGGTAAAGCAAGAGCAGAATAGTCTCTATTATCTTACTCTGATCTCAGAAAACCCTCTCAGTAGTGATTTCATTAGACAAATTACACCTACGCTAAAGAAATTTTAATCCTTTTATTTTCAAAGCGTTTTAGTTTAAGATCTCAAATCCTATTGAATGAATATGTTGAGGTTTTTTATTTCTTCTTACTTAAAAAACAATGAAAAAAATCTGATTTCTTTCTTCTTTTATCCTTATAATTTCGATTCTTTTGGCTTGATGTGCTATATATCAAGAAAGCTCTACACATCAAGAAAAAACTATGCAACAGGAAAGCACTATTCCAATGCTTACAGGGACGAAGATTAATGATTATCCTATCTCTGGTGATCTCCTTTTGCAAAATAGTGATGAAATGATTTTGATCTCTTGATCTGAGGTAAATTATGATAATAAGTTTAGCTTTGAGTTTCCAGAAGGGCTTGATACGCTCTCATATACCAATCAAGATTGGATGCATCATTTTATCCTTGCTCCGTTGAAAAAAGATAGAGGTGTTCATGTTACTAAGAATTTTCCCTATGGGATAGAAGAGTTTTGTACCCAGGGAAGACTTTTTGTTTCTGATGCTCCAGATCAGTTTCTAATGGGGAGAATAGAGCAGAATGGTAAAGAACTTATGCATATGAATGCAGCTTTTTGAAGTGTGGTGCAGGATTTATATTGCTTTACAGTAGGAAAAGATTATTACGGCATTCAATTGACAAGTTTTGATAAACAAGAAAACGCTCAATTTCTTGAAGGTCTTAAGTGGTTGAACTAACTCTTTATTTTTTAGTAGTTCGACTACTTCTTTGAAGCAAAATAGAAAAAGATAGTTTATCTCTCTTACTTAATAATCAATGAAAAAAATCTGAATTTCAATCATCCTTTTTCTTTTGTTTTTCTTTGCAGGATGTGTGCAAACTCCATCCTCTCAAGCCAAACAATCTCCTATGCTAGATCAGTATTTAGCTGAGATTTTTCCTGACGAGGCTCATGATTTTAGCGAGCAGGGAAGTGAAATTGTTGATCGTTATTTTGCACCGATAAGTTCAAGAGAGATTGCTCTGCAAGAGGATTTTAGGGCTGGGAAGATTGGCTTGTCAACACATTTTGTTCCGGGGGATCAGACACCGGTTAGATTTTTTATGGGAACGGGATTTGTCCGCGGAAAAGTTATTGGTCAAGATTTAGAAAGTTTTTTTTATTTTTGTCATGATCCTAAAAAGGAATGTGAGTTGGATTTTCCAGGGGTGAAGCGTCTTTCTTTTCAAATTTCAGAAACTAATTTACCTTTTTTGACAGGTGGTGATCAGATTGGTATTGGGTGTTCGCTTTCTGGGAATGACATTCGCTATGTCAGAGAGATTATTAATTTTAGGGATCAGACCTATCAATACAAGATCCAAACGCTCGATTCTCAGCTTACAGATCAAATTCTTGCTGATCTTAAAAGCTGACAAGAAGCTACTTATGAAGTGCAAGTTGCTCCAAATGGAGAATTTTCTATGGGAGATGATCTCGTTTGTCCAAATTATTACTTCTCTCCAGCCCATAAGATAAAATAAAGGTTAGCTCTGACTACTTCTTTGAAGCAAACTAGAAAAAGATAGCTTCGCAACTATCTTTTTTCTCTTAATCAATTTATTCAGCAGTAGGCTCTTGACCGTAAGTATCAAGATTGATGAGGTCTCCTTCCATCTCAAGCTGTTCAAATTTTTTGCTAATGTTTTCGCCTCTGTAGAGCCAAGTATCCATTCCGTCAATATCATCAGACTCTAAAATATCTGCAGACTGAATAATTCAGAATTTTTTATTTTTCCCTTGGATAAGGTAGTTGAGCTTAGCATTTTTCCCAATGAACGCTTTAATTGATCGTCCATGAATATCATATTCTCCTGGATAATCTACGATAATTTGTGGACTTTCATGATATCTCATTTCTGGACCTACTTCAGAAGCAAGATTAATAAGCCCATTATGAGTATAGGTATAACCAAAGAAAAGTTCGTTTTCAATTTGAAAACCTCCATCAATTCTGATATTTAGTGCCATAGTAGTCAAAAATAGGGATAAAGTCTGATGTTTGTCATTGATTGCCTTTAGTGTACGGTTTTTGCTGCGATTTGCAAGACTTATTGGTTGAGCAGTTCTCCTTCTAGTTTGAAAACCACTCCCTTGATGATACGAACAGGTACTATCATTCAGATTTCAAGTTTTTTTGTTGCATCACAGGACTTGATAGTGATTTGTTTCATATTATCAGTATATCCAAAGAGATCTCAATTCTGAGCGATTTCATTGATGATCATGGTTCTAGTATTCCCAATTTCAGCTTGATTATTTTCTGCAGAAATGCGGTAGAGGAGCTCATTAAGTTGGCTTCGTCTAGCGTGTTTTACTGCATAAGGGATATCATCAGGATATTTTCTATCTGCAAATGTCCCTGGACGATTGGAATAAATTCCCATATAAATCATATCAAAACGCCCATATTCAGTCAGTTTTAGCGTCTCTTGAAAATCCTCTTCCGTCTCACCTGGAAATCCTAGGATGATATCGGTTGTGATGGAGATTGGTCTTTTGAGTGCCCTGATTTTATCGATAAATTCATAACATTGTTCTGCACTATATCCACGGAACATCTTTTTCAATACCGGTGTTGATCCAGATTGAAAAGGAATGTGGATATGAGGACAGAGCTTTGGCTCGTTTTCGTGGAGTGTGAGAAGTTCATCACTGTAATAGGTTGGATAGGGAGAGGTATATCTTAGCCACTCAAGCCCTTTAAGTTTGAGAATCTCTTTGATAATAGTGATGAAGTCTGGATGCTTGTTTACGATTTGTCCTAGGAGGGAGATTTCTTTGACTCCATTTGCAAGGTGAATTTTAGCTTCGTTGACGATCTGCTCTACAGGGAATCGTTTTTCCAGTCCTCTAGCAAAAGGTACAATACAGTAAGCACAAAATTGGTTACATCAGCTGGAAATAGGGATGTAGGCAGTTTTATTGTGCGCGTTCATACTAGAGTTTATTCCTTCTGGGACGATAGTTGAATATTCATTGGTGATTTCCTTGTCATAGCTTACTTCATAGCCGAGTCTTTTGAGCATAAGGGGCAAAAATCCCGTATCGTCAATACGGAAAAAGAGCTCGATATTTGTCCATTTTTGCGAGAGATTGTGGAAAAGAGGATTGAACGCGTGGTTAATCCCTACGATATCTGTAGTTTCAGACTTTTGGAGTTGGTTGATCTCGTCTGAGGTGAGCCCTATGATTTTTGGCTCTTTGGTCAAAACGATTCCAGAAAAGTTCCCAGTATTGAGGTTTGCTGGAATATTTTTGGCAGAGGAAACCTTTTTATTTCTCATGTTGTGCTGAATCATGCAACCAGTGATCCAAACTTTTTTGCTGAGAGGAATCTCCTTGAGTTTTCAGGTTACTTTATCTTCCGATTTTTGGCGAACAGAGCAGGTATCAAAGATGACAATTTCAGCTTCATCAATGGTATCTACTGGTGTAAAACCACAATTTTTAAGAACAGATTTTATTCTCGCAGTGTCAGAGTAGTTCATCTGACATCCGAGTGTGATAACGGTAAACTTCATTCAGATTTTAGTTTCTTTGGTTAAATAGCCTTGTCATGATAAGAATTTCCCACAAAAATGCAAAATAAAAATCTGACTAGGATTTTTGTTCCTCGATTCTTTTTAGTTTTTCAAGAAATCTGACAATATTTTGATCAAAGAAGAGATGTTCAGGTTTGATTTCGCCCTTGATTTGAAGTCCCTTTATGCTTGAAACTCTAGAAAGTGCTGTATAAGCCTGTCCTCAGACAAAAGTATCGCTTAGGTCGATTTGACACTGATCCAAGGTTAGCCCTTGAGATTTGTGTATAGTGATCGCATAGGCGAGTTGGAGAGGAAATTGTCTAAAATAACCAATCGTATCTTCCTCTATTGTTCCATCTTCTAAGATTCTCGTCTGCGTGTTTTCCCGTGTAAACTTGGCAATTTTGTGAATTTGACTGCCAATTTGGATTTCTAGGGTTTCTTTTTTGGGATCAATAGCAATAAGGGTACCAATGCTTCCATTGACTCGGCGAGCTTTTGGATCATTGGTAGTAAGCATCACTTTTGCTCATTCTTTGAGTATCAAGGTATCGTCTACAATTTTCATTGCATTGCTAAAATTCCCCCATGTATTAGCTTCAAATTCAAAGCGTTTCCCTGGGAGCTCTTCAAGTTTTTGCATATTGATCATATCGACTTTATTTCTATGCGTAGAGAGGAGTATTGGATCAGAATTGAGTTCTTTTTTTTGATTGTTTAAAAGTTGTAAGTCTGAATGAGTAGTCTGTTTTGATCTAATACGATCAAGGATTTCAGTCAGGATTTTGTCTTCTTTTTGTCTATAGTTTTTGAGGAGTTGGATTGGTTGAAATTTTAGCTTTTTGAAAGTAAAGGAGTCAAAGAATCGTTCACTTTGATAGATATCTTTAAATTTCTGAATCCAATCATTGGTTTTGACAGGGGGAAGCTGGAATACATCTCAAACAAAAATCATTTGCTTATTCCCAAAGCTTGCCTTGTTTACTCTAAGGTAAAAGGTCATCAAAACATTGATGCAATCTATAATATTGGAGCTAAGCATACTGATTTCATCAATAATCACGAAAGGAGCTTGTTTAAGGAGTTTAATTTTTTCTTTATTGAGTTTAAATTTTTTGTTTTCACTGTCTTGGACAAAATAAACCAAGTCTTTGAAATAGATCTGCTCTACTCCTAGTGCAAAAAAGGAGTGTACGGTTTGTCCTCAGATATTTAATGCAGAAATTCCTGTTGATCCCAGGACTATAGGGAATCTTCCTTGAGATTTGGCTTCTGAGATAATATCTTTGATGAGGGTTGATTTTCCACTTCAGGCTTTCCCAGTCAAGAAGATATTCTCTTCTCCTTTTTCTACAAGATCAAGAAACTTTAGTGCGACTTCGTTATCTGATCGTTTAGTTTTGAGCTTTGAGAGATCAAGACCATTCTCTTCTTCGGGATCAATAAAATCAGAAGTCTGATTTTTGGTCTCATTTTGTTTTTTGAGTTTGATTTCAGTGATTCCAAGGGGATGATCGAGCAGATTGGTGACCTTTATCAGTTGTAAAAAGCAATCTTTAGTTGCTCTGATGTCAGCCATTGCATCGTGAGCCCCCTCAAAGGGTTTGCCAAAGAGAAAAGTATAGAGTTCTTGCAGTTTCGGTCGTTTCTTTTTGCCTGGAATAAGTTCAGAGGTAGATTTCATAGTATCGATCCATCTTACTTGATCAAAGTTGAAATTGATATTGAGCCTTTTTGCCTCTGCTTTAAGCATATTTTTATCAAAATCTACATTGTGCCCAATGACAAAATCAGCTTCTTGAAGACATCACAAAAAGCCCATAATATAGTTTTCCATCATGCTATAGCTTTCTAGATCTTGTTTGTAAATCCCGTGAACTCTACTGGCTTCTGGTGGAATATTGCCAGGGATGTTGATATATTGATTGAGTTCAAACCTTTCGCTAAAACTTCAGTTCTCAGGATTATATTCTCCAAAAATTCCTCCAAACTGGATGATGCGATCAAAATAAGGGTTTATTCAGGTAGTTTCGGTGTCGAAGAAAAAAAGTTTCATAAGTCTGATGTTTGATAAAGTTTATTCTCTATGATAAGAAAACACCTTTTGATGTCAAAAGAAAAAAAGGTATCAAAACTTTATTTACTATTGGGATATAAATCACTTGATGCCTTTTTTTGTAAAGATAAAGTGAGAAATCTGATTTTGATTTGAAAATAGTCATAGATTTCTTATACTGCAGGTATTTATTATCACAGAGATGACAATGAGTATGAGAAAAGTTGGATTTCTATATCTTGGGAGACTTGAAAAAGAAAAGGGATTTGATCTCATCTTGAATATGGTGGAAAAATATGAAAAAGAGCTTCCTTTTGAACTCTATGTTTTTGGAAAGGGGAGTAGAGAGACAAGTCTTTTAGAACTCCAAAAAAAATATAAGCAAATTCACTTTTTTTGACGAAAGCCTCTCAGTGAAGTAGCAAGATATTTGGAAAATATTGATTATTGTTTGATGCCATCGCTTTGTGTTGAGACTTTTGGATTGAGTGCCGTGAATGTCCTAGACTGGGGAATCCCTGTTGTTGGATTTAAAAAATGAGGATTAATGCCTTTTATTAGAGAGGAGTATGATATTGCAAGATGTGAGGGACAATCTTTGCAAGAGAAATTTGAAACCCAAATTGAAAACTTGATAAAAGAGTACAAAAATCAGACTCCAGACTTCTTTTCTCATTTATCCCAAGAATGTAAACAGATCGCACAACGTTATAGCAAAGACAGGCGATTCGAAAATTTTCAGCAGATGAGCTTTGATTTTAAGTGCAAGAAAATCCTTCTCGTAAGTGATTTTATCAACCCTATTTGAGGAATTGAAACCTATCTCCACGAAGTCAAAACCTTGCTTATGAGCAAGGGATATCAAGTGAAGCTTTTTGGAAGTCATTGCCCTAGCGGATTTTGGGGAAGGGTAAAAAAATACCTTTGATTGAGTCTGAGTTTAGTAAACATTTTCGAAGCATATAGATTCAAAAAATTTGTAGAAGCAGAAAACCCTGACCTTATCTGGTTTCACAGTGTGTTGAGGCGAGAGTGACGAATGCCAATTTCTGCACTTGAGCACATCAAAGTACCAAAACGAATGATGTATCATGATTTGGGATATTTTCATCCATACCCTAGTAAAGTGCAAAACCCTGAGGAAGTCAAGGATCTTTCTTTCACATCGTTTATCAAAATGGCAAAGACTAAAAATCCCTTTAAACTGGTTTTTGTTGCAGGGAAATGGTTGTCTTTAAGGCTTTTGAAAAAGACTTTCAATACTCATATCGATAAGCACTTGGTGCCTTCAAGTTTTATGGTTCCCTTGGTAAAGAGGGCTATCGGTGTGTCAACGGATAAGATTCAGACACTAGAGCATTTTATCCAAAAGTAGAATTAAAGAGAGATATTACTTGATCAATGAAAAAAGAGAGAAGAATTCAGATTTTCTCTCTTTTTGTTTTTCTGTTTTTTTGAAGAGACTCCCTCTCCTTTTTGTATTTTAGCAAGAGGAAAAGGCAAATAATTTTTTTGGTTCTTTGTCCAATTTTTTGACAAAAATGAGTTTCTTAACTATACTTAGTATAGGTTTTTATATATTTTTATGAACTAATGGTTTCTAATAGTATTTCTATTGATAGAGAAAAGGATAGTGAACTTCTCCAAGTTCAAGAATTTTTGGAAACATTAAAAAATAATCCAGATCAAGTAATAAATTCTGTGATTAAAAAAGAGTATCTAGAGCTTCTCAATATAGCTTTTGAAAATGCTAAAACAGATCAGAATTTGGGGAGATCTGTCCTTCCTGCACTTTTGAGTCTTGGAATCGTAGAGAACAGAGAGGTTAAAGAAAAGTATCTAGAGCTTCTCAATATAGCTTTTGAAAATGCTAAAACAGATCAGAATTGGGCGAGTTCTGTCCTCCCTGCACTTTTGAAACTTGGAATTTTAGGCAAAGAAGATAAAGAAAAGTATCTAGAGCTTCTCAATATAGCTTTTGAAAATGCTAAAACTTCTGGGTATTGGGCTGAATATGTCCTTCCTGAACTTTTGAAACTCGGAATCGTAGAGAAAGAAGAACTCCAAAAAGCTCTGCTCACTAAAGAAAAACCTTACCGTCTTTTTGAAATCTTATTCTTACAAAAACATAGTCAGAAACTATCGGCTCAAGATCTGATACAATTTTGAAATTTAGATGCCATTCTGACTTGAGAAGAAAAGCAGTTTTTGTGTAAGCAAACTTATGATGACTTTTTAACTTTACAGAAAGAAGTTGAAAAAAAGAACTATCAAGCACTTTGGCAGTTCAAATGCAACCTTTATCCTAAAGAAGAACAGCAAAAGCTCGCAAGACTAAAAGATTATTTTTGAGATGAAGTCCGGATTTATTTTTTTGATAAGGTGCATACTGAGAGAGATTTAAAAAATCGTTTTAGAGATCCGCATAATGCTCTCTTGCATAGTGATAAAATTATCCAACTTGCCCAAGAGTTGGAGAAAAAAGGAATTTCTAAATCAGATTTTATCAAAAATTATCTCGGAATCGCAGGAGATAGAAATAGTGGCTATCAACAGTTAAATGATTTTTTGATAAAATATGCCCCTGATTGGCAAGATCTCATCATAAAAGAACTCAATGATCATCAAGGGCTGAGAGATCCAGCTTTTGTCGAATGTGTACAGAGAATCTTAGATCAAGACAAAACCGGAGAACTGTATCAAAATTTAGATAGTTTAGAACAAATAACGACTGTTCTTAAAATAATAAAGTCAAAAGAAGCGCTCATAAAGCTCCAAAAGCTCGCAGTTAGTAATGATCCTCAGGACCAAGTTCTCTACAATTATTTTAGAGATGCGATCTATCATCCGAGGACTAAGCCCCTCATTATGCAGATGTATGAACAGCCAAAGAAGTTTTTGGGACTAGATGATATGACTTTTTCTGGTCTCCAGGATCTCCATCAAGCGAAAAAGCCAAGTAACATGGTAGAAAGCTTTCCTGAGCTTGATTTTAGTGCTGAGGATCTCGTAAATTGTCTTCCTCTCTGAGTCTATGATGAGCTGAGTTACTTTAAGCCGTATGAAAAGCAGTATCTCGTCAATTGATCTTCTGTCTATACCGTGCAAGAAGTCAAAAACCAGATTTCAGATTTTCTTTCCTCTTCAGATCTAAAGAGAAGGATTACCATTATTACGAAATATAATGCTCTATTCCCAGATACTCCTCTGAGTTTCAATGCTTGGAGAGAAAACCCTCAAAGTTTTGTAGAGAACTTGCTTGAAAAATCAGACTTTTCGCTTTGGATAGAGCTCTTTACTAAGTTGGGCTATCAAGAATTCAATAAATACAAAAATCTGAGACTGATGACCGCTAAAATCAGTCCAAAATCTGATCCAAACAACCGATTCAACGGCTTTAACTGTGATTCTTTAGCCGAAGGACATGGGAAAAAGGTTGTAGCAATGTTTAATCCTTACTGTAGCGATTTCTGTATTTATCAAGGAGAGCCTGATCCTAAGGTGGACAATCTTAAGGTAACGAGCCGAGTTACCCTCAATAGAGCCATTCCTCATAATTTTAATAGCCTCTTGGACAAGGCAAAGAAAACTACCACTTATGCTATTGCAGAACTCTTTGGAGAGGAGTTTGAAGATTACAAAGATCCTAAAGAATATGTCATTACTATGGATAATATCGAAGCAGATGCGAACTTTGGAAATAAGCATGCTATAGCGATTAGGAAAATTTATGAAGATTTCTTCTCTGAATATATCAAGCAACATCCGGTGTCTCCAAATGGAATCCCTTTGAATACTTCAAAATTTTATTCAGGGATAAGCTATAATAAAATTGATATATTAACCAAAAGAGAGGAGAATCAGACTCTACCAGTGTTTATGAATTCTTATACCGACAATGTACAGTCTCAATCTCTTGTAGGAGAGCTTCATGCAGGAACTCAAGCAGAAAAAGTAAAAAAAACCTGAATCCATCCTCTTTCTATTGAAGATGTTGATCAGATTTCTTATCTTGAAGGGAAAATCTATCCTGAAACGATGAAACACCATCTCGGTAATCTCCAGCATGAAATTACTGCCTCTTTTCTCAATAATCAACTCAAAGGAAGAGCTAATCTTTCTTTTGCATGGTATGATGATAAGGGAAAAGTAAGAGGATATTTGCTTGCTTATCAAGGGAAAATGGAGGATGGAAGAGCTTGAATTTACCTTTCGGATTTTGCTATTGATAAACAGGCAAGAGGACATTCAGGTCTAGAGATGATTCGTCACTGGATTCAGCAGGTCAAGGAGCATTACCCAGGAATGCCAGTCTTTACCAGAGCTAGAGAGACTACAAGTTATCGTATGCTCAAAGCTCTTGTAGAGAAATATGGCTATGAAATTACAGAAAGCAAGAAAGTCCGCGATGCAGGAGAAAATTTCTATTGGATCACGATGGAAGAAAAGAAATCTTAAAAAAAAGAAAAGAATAATAATTCGTTGATACACGAGAAATTTTATAAGAGAATTCTTTCAATTTTTTGAATCATAACTCTCTATACGATGAAAACTCTAGCTTTTAATTCTCATAAAATCTCAGAAGCTCTTGAACACAGACCCTTCAATGATTTTTCTGATCAAGAATTTTTTGCAGAGCGGTGTAAAGTGCATGATAATCTTTGCCCTCAGTTTTTGCCAAGGAAGGATCGAGAAACCCTTGATGAGGAGCAGATTTTGCAGCAAAGGAAGGGGCAGCTTACCCTTTTTCTACCGCAAGACTTGCAACTTTGGGAAATGATGGAAATCATTAGAAAGATTGATCACGATACCCTCAAACATAAGCCCGAAAAACAAAATGAAAGAGCAAACCAACTCCTTGAGCTTGGAAGAAAATTTGAAAAATCAGGGCTTTACTTTGCAAATTTCTTCCCCTCAGATGATAAAAGTGAAGAAGCGAAACTTGCTCAAGATCTTGCTCAACAGTTTTATTCTTATGGATGCTCCCTTCAGCAAAAAACAAAAAATTCTGATGCTCTTCCTCGCAATATCTCACTTTCTGAGGAGGAATTGAGTGAAGTTGATCAGCGATTATTAGGCAAGCAGGCTTATGAAAAAAGACTCGCAAGCCTCTGAGAAAACCCTAGCACAGATCAACTTACTACTATGAGAAAAGAGCTCTTAACCACTGCTTTCAAAGCTCTCAAAAAAGATGCCTCCAAGGAAGAATGAGAAAAGTCGCGAGAAACTAAAAAAGGTCCTTATTATAAGTTTCAAGAAAAGGTGCAAAGCCAGATTTTGAGAGTGATCCAAAAACCTGAGACAGAGCTTTATACGGCAATATTCCGTAGAGGAAAGGAAAACTTAATCAGTAATATGCTTGCCCCTAAAGGTGACAATCATATGCGAAATTTTTTAAGAAAAAATTTAGGCGTTGATTTGCCATTTTTAAAGACAAAGTTAACGGATGCACTAAAACTCCCAATATTAAAATCTGAACTTGAAAAAGTCAGAAAAACAGGAGATAAAAATCTGATTTCAGAAAAAGAATTAGCAATTGCTAAACACATTCAAGAAAAAGTAAGTAGTTTTGATTATCAGACGATGGCAAACATCCCCTCAGAAATGATAAAGACTGCAGAGATCAACTGTTTAGGGTCTGCCCTATTAGGGGGACTTCTACTAGAAGAGTTGGATATCTCATATCTCGCTGTTATTTTATTTAAACATGCAAGTACAATTCTAATTACTTCAGATGGTAAATGGTACCGACAAGATTTTACCCCTTTCCAAACAGATGAAGAACGAAATTATACAGAAATTACTCCAGAACTTCTAGAAAATAAACAAGAGCGAAAAAAATTGCAAAAGAAAAAAGAAGGGATTTTGATATTTAAAAATTGGAATCCCTATGAATATATTGAAAACCAACTACATATTTATGTTGCAAGTCCAGAAAAGCTACTTCAATCAACTATTTTAAATAATATAGGAGTTACTTTTTTAAGAAAAAAAGATTTCTATAAATCAGAAAAATTTTCCGAAAAGGCTCTTCAAATTGAAGAAAATAATATAAATGCTCATAATAATCTAGGGTGTATTTATAATCAATTAGGAAAAGATAAAAAAGCAATTGAAGCTTATCAAAACGCTTTGAAAAACATGTTAAATTATAGCTTATCTTATAATAATTTGGGAAATGTTTTATTAAAACTAGAAAAATATGAGGATGCAATCCCGTATTATAAAAAAACAATTGAACTAGATCCAAACCATGCATATGCTCATTATAATTTAGGAGAAGTTTTTTGAAAGCTAAAAAAATATGCTGAAGCTATTCAGTCATATTTAAAATTTATTCAACTTGCAGATCAAGAAGATAGTGACCTGATTGAAAAAGCTAAAAAAAAAGTAGAACAACTCGTAAAAGAGCGAATTGCTAAATCTGAATAATAGATTAAATCATAATCTTCACCTTCTTGCCATCTAAATCCTCAAACTCCAGCTGATACGCAGTGAGCTGCATTGGTTCTTTGGATTCTTTCCCATAGAGATAGTCTCCCACGATCGGCAGGCCATGAGAGGAGAGGTGATATCTAATCTGATGTGTTCTTCCTGTAAAAATCTGGAGAAAAACCTGAATCCTTCCGTCAGGTTTTTTTTCTATTTTTTGGATTTGTGTGATTCAGAGTTTATTTTGAGGATTAGGGACTTTTGCTTTGACGATTTCTGAGATCGTGAAGGGCAGTTGAGCACTGATTTTATCTAAAAAAGCCTGTCCTTCATCGCTAATTTCGCATAGAGCTCTATATCGCTTCTTCAGTGGGACTTGAGCTTTGGATTCCAGAGTTTCAGATTCTGATTTTTCTTGAAAGAGTTTTTTGAAATGCTGGAGTCAGGCTTCAGTTTTTGCAATAATCATAAGCCCATCAGTATCCTTGTCCAAACGATGCAAAAGTCCCGCTCTGATAAAATTTCCAATACTTGGTAGCTCCTTGTAGTGGTGATAGAGAAAACCAACTACGCTTGGCTTACCAACATCCCAAATGCTGTTAGGGTGCGACAAAACTCCTTTGGGCTTGTTAATTACAAGATAGTCTGTAGTTTCCTTGAGAATCGGAATATCAATATTCGGAGCTTCTTCAAGAAGAACTGGAGAAAGATATCTCTCCAAATCATCAATCATTACCTGATCTCATGGCTTGAGTTTGAGTGATTTTTTTGCAGCTTTGCCATTGACGAGAATTCCATTCCTAGACAAGATATGATGAAAAAAATTCCTCGAATAAGGAAATTGTTTTGTTAACCAGGTATCAAGTCTTTCCGTTGGTCAGTCAAAGATAAGCTCATGCATCCAAAAAACAAAAAAGTACTAAAAATCTGATCAAAAACAGGTCTTAACTGTAAGGGTTCCTTATAGAAAATCAAGGGGAACTGTCCTTCCTTAATAGAGAATTAAACCTCAAGACTCTTTTATATAAAAAACCTCAGAGTTCATCTGAGGCTAGTATTTACTGAAGATATTATTCAGCTTTGTCTGCTTGTTCTGAAAGCTCAAGATAGAGTTTTGAGAATGCAATCTGTCGCATAGCAGAGGTCCAGATAACTCCTACAATGAGGCAGAGTAGTCCCAAAATATTCCAGAGAAGAAAGTAGATGTGAAATCTTATTAAATCCCAAAAATGATTTTCAGTAATTTTCCATGAGTATTTAAATCCTTCAATTACTCCTAAATTTTTGTCTGCAATAGCTTGATTTACAAAGGAAAACCTGATTGCTAATAGTCCCAAAGGAGTTATTTCAATGATCGCTATACAGAGTCTCATTATAGAACTACTCTGACCACCTCCGATCTCAGTATTTATTACTCATGCAAGCATAGTTCAAAGTAAGAATAATACCGCTAGAATAATGCCAACAAGGAGTTCTGCTTCTATAATCTTGTTAATTTCTTTTCTTTTGATCATAGTCCAGAATTCTCTAAAACCTTGATCTTCTTTTTTTGCCCATCCAAGGATTAGTGGGACAAACATTGCCGTTGTTAGCAGGTTTGCAAGTCTTGTAATCCGACCTATCACTTCTTTTGTTGTTTCAGAGTCCCACCCGAGAAATTCAGTACCTACAGCTCCTCCAATCCCTAAAAGAATAGTAGCTAAGATAAGGACGAATCCGATCAAAAAGACACTTCCTCCCTTTCATTTTGTTCGAGACATTTCTCGTCCAAGTGATTTAAGCTCTTGAAGATTCATTTTTCGATTGTTTTGCATGAGTATATAGCTGTATATAAATAAAAGTTTGAGTATATTATAAGCATAATAATACTCATTCTAGTAAAAAAAGCAATTTTTTCTGTCTCAATAGAAAAAAACCTAGTCTTCGAAAAGACTAGGGTGGGTGTTTTAATAAAGCTGATTGCTTCACTCGTTCAAGAAAGAAATACAACTCGAACAGATTTATTATATGTATTTCGTACAACATATCAAGTAAAAAGATAAAATAATAAGAATTTATTAAAAATAAGGGGGAATAAAAACATATATTAAATAATCAAATAAAGAAATAAAATTCTGACTTGCAAAATTCGTTCAAATCAATACTCTAGAAAGAGAGTTTTTAAATTTTGATCAGAAAGAACAATGGTAAAAATTGACGCTGCAGAAGTAAAAAAGGGAACTGTACTTGAAATGGATGGACAGCTTTTTAAGGTTCTAGACCTCTCTTTTATGCAGATGCAACAAAGACAAGGATCTTATACCTACAAGGTAAGAAATCTCCTTACAAACGGAGTGCAAAATATCACTGTTAAGTCAGGTACAACAATGGATCAGGCAGATATCTCTACTCAAAATGCGGTATACCTCTACAATAGTGGAGATACTTACTCATTTATGGAAAATGACACTGGAGAAATCCATGATATCCCAG
>ERZ773018.59-NODE-59-length-74362-cov-9.299070_pt1 | contig 74362 bp, 82 predicted proteins | sample MGYA00580840_ERZ773018 | MGnify/ENA primary metagenome ERZ773018 (study PRJEB29015, sample SAMEA2738125) | human oral metagenome | biome: human oral; feature: human-associated habitat; material: saliva | place: China | collected 2256 ... | reverse complement strand
TTACAAACAACTATTTTAGAATTTAACTTTCTATGTATACCGCATAGTACATTATGGGTAATATTAAAAAATTTAATCTGTATCCAAGTGATAGTTTCCCATAATTCAGTACTAAGAGATGCTTTTGGTACTAATACACCATCCATCGGATTGTAACTATGTATATCTTGCTTAAGAGTAAGACCTACACTTTGAAGTAAGTCTTTATTTGAATGATAATCATTAAAATAAATGTAATCAATACACTTAGGTGTCAGATTGGTCATGTTCATATACCTCCAAAGGGGTCTTATAACCCTCTAAGGTATACTCATGTCTATCAGGTATATTAAACAACTCTTGTTCAGTTAATACTTTATAAACCTTATCACCATAATCTTTAACTACCATATCCCAAGCACCCTGCTTAGTAGCAGTCTCTACTACCATCAATGTCTTACTACCTCTGAACTGAACATAGAACTTATTAAACATATTTATCTCAACCCAAGAAAAGAAAAAGGACAAAAAGAAAAGAAGTATTTATTTTTAGCCTTTTTCAGGGGTCTGTCAATACTCCAAAAGAACTAGACGGACTACTACTTTAGTAGTAGATGACTACTACTTTAGTACTAATCCTTTTTAACTAGTTCAGAAATAGCCCTAGAATGCTCTAGGATTGATTTCATGGCTCAGGGTATACCTTACCCTTACTCAAGTATCCAATAGCCATTCTAGAGTGTCTGTGAGCCAGCAATAATAAAAAGGGAAGCTTTCGCTTCCCTCTTAGTTAACTTAGACCGTACTCGCTCTCCCGAATTAGGTTAGCAACTCGAATTTTATCTGCTTTGTCTAACGCTTCATGGGATACAGGATTGTTTGGTAACTGTCTACAAAGGAAATATAGCATATCGCTTTCAGCAATCTCTGCCATAATTTCTTTGTACCAATAACGGATATAGTTACCATTGTTGGCATTTACTTTAAAACAATCATGTACCACGAGCATATCAAATGGTTTATATTTCAGCATGAGATACAGCCTACCAATCAATTTCTCTTTAGCCCATTCAGGCAGAGCATTGACTTCTTCAGTTGTATTGATGGCTTCAATGATATTCGTAGGAATAAATTCTGATTTGTCCAATAAGAACATGGCTTTCTCAAATTCTTGAGATACGCCTCCCTCTACAGTAGTAACACCTAACAACAAGTTATAGGTATCAAATGCTTTACGAGCATCATAATTACATCTACGAACCATTTCACGCATAATTAGCGAATCCAGGCTATGCGTCAAATTTGCCGCATTCTTGATATACCATTTAGCAGTACCTTTCTCATAGATAGACCATTTGAAGGTAAAGCCATCAGATAAAGTAGTTTCATACCAATTACGTTGAGTAACAGGTGTAACTACTGTATGTCCATCAGGCATTACCCACTGGTATTCAGTAGTTTCTTTGTCTACTGCATTCATAAGAATGTTACGCAAGGTTAGACAAGATTGCATACGTTTATCTGCTGCTTGTAAGAAAGCAGAGCATTCCATTTCATCTGGAAACTCTCTTGCTGGTGCACGTTTACTACCATAAATCATAGGTACGATAGCTTTTTTAGCAGATGTTCGCATTGCTTTAACTTTGGCTTCTGTAGGATTTAAACCCATTGTTTTACACATATCTTTATAGATTTCAGTGTAAATATCACCACGTTCAGAACCAATCAAACCAGTATCTTTCAATGCTGGTTCATCAAGAGTTAATGTAGCCAAACATTGTACACCTGAACAAACTGCGTCCAATGAGATAGTATAACCAGTAGGTTTACCAGCCAGAGTATCTCTGTAAGCCAATAAACCAGCATAGAATAGCTCTGGTTCATCAGGCATGATTTCAGGGATAATCTCCCATAGATACTCATCTGTAGATTTACTGTCTACATATGGTTCAATCTCTTGGTTAAACCAGTTAATCCTTTCTTCAAAGGATACTTTGTCTAAACCAAAGTTATTGGCAATGTCGATTTTCAAATATTCAAGACCAGTATAAACGTTCATAATTTAAATCCTTTATATTTAGAAGAAGTTCACACTGTCAGAAACAACTTCTTCATTAGCTAATTGAATGACAGCTTTAGAATAGCTATCGCCTTGTGTATGAACATGGTATCCCATGTCATAACAACGTCCACGAGTATCATATTTATGGGTCAGGAAGAATGGATTGTCACCAATCATTTCATGTACAAACTTAGTTTGTTCAATGAATATCTTCCAATGTTCCATTCTTTGTTGATACTCTTCTTTACTTTCATACTCTTTCATAACACAACCATTGTTAGTATGAACAGCGTGTTTAACCACTGTCTTATTAATACTCAATGGTGTGTTATTCAATGTTTCAAGAATATCTGTACATATTCTATAAGAATGATGATGGGTCAGAATCAAGCTATCATGTTCATCTAGATAGTAACCACTACCTCTGTTATCACGATTAATGTTAATTCTATTAGGTGCAATGACCATAGGAAGTTTGTAAATCATTCTTTTATATTCCTGAGCTATTTCTTCTGTCATAGCCCATTTAGAATGAATTTCCAAGTATTCACCTTTATACATATAATCAACCATATCAATATCCATCATCTTGATAATAGTTCCAGCAATGTAAGATGCTGCTGTAGCAGAATCTAGCCAATTCTTCTTAACCATCATCTCTACGAGATTCTGGATATACATCTTCTGATGAACCAGAAGAGCAGCACAAACAGTCTTAGCTGTCTTCCAATCCTTTGGTTCAGGGAAATGTTCACCATATGGCTCAAGAGTATCTTTCAGTAACTCTTTAATAAATTGATGAGCTTGAGTCTTATTATAAGTAGACTCAATAAATAACTGTTTTTCATAAGGGTTCATAATCTATCCTTTGGTCTGTATAATTAATAAAAACAAAAGAGGCTTACGCCTCTTTGATTATGCTTTACTTATCATTCTACTGCTTTCAAAAGCAGAAGGAGTATAAACAATATGCTTACCTTCTGGGTCAGCTACCATTATCAATGATATAGATTTATCGCCGTTGATAATGTATACATCTGTCATTACTACAGTGCAAACTTTCTTATTCATTTCCTATTTCTCACCTACTTGAGGTGTAAACAAGGATTGTTTAAGAGTTTCAAGTTGTTCTTCTGTTACAGTGATACCTGCCCTTTTCAAAGCAATTTCCATCTGCACTAAACTAATCAGTTTATTCATGATTATTCCTTTGGTTTGTACATTTACAAAATTAAAAGGGGACAATGCCCCTTTGGTTATTCATCTACTGGTTCAAGAACTACACCATTAATAGGAGATTCTTGATACATCTCTTGATACTGTTGTTCTACTTCAATGTCAGTGATTACATCATTGGCCATTGATTTAACGGCAACTGATGCCAATGTACCAGCCATGAAACAAATAATAAACCAGATAATTTTCTTCATTTTAAATCCTTTAAGTTAATAAACAGGGGAACAAATCCAAAACAACGATGTGCCGAAGGCACAAAGAGAGGGAAATTAATAGTCCAATAACCATTCAACAGTTACTGGTACAGCATTAATTGGTGCTTCATTAGAAGCTTCACGCCAAGCTTCTTGTATGTTATTGGCATAAACTACAGATACAGATGTCTGACCTAAAACATCTTCATATTTCACTTGATAAGTGTTCATGTCTGTCCTTTCTGTACACTTATAAAATTAAAAGAGGGACTTACGTCCCTCTTGTTTATCAGAAATCGCTGATGTCCAAAGTAGCAGTATCTGCTTCAGCCAGTTTCAGGCTGAAACGAATAGTTTCTGCTTTGTTAGTTTTAGTTGGATTGTCAGCAGTCAATTCAAAGGTATTGACAATGCGTTGAGCATTCTTATCGGCATAATCGCCATCAATAGCCATAAAGCCAACTTGTACCCAATCAGCACCGAACTTGATGTCGGTACGCAACCATTTGGTTGCTTTTGCTGATTCGTTTACGGATTGGGTGTTTACTGTCAGTTTAGCCATGATGAGCCCCTTTCGTTTGAGCAAGTTAATTGAACTCTGATTACCACTGGCTGATGGTATCAGGAAGATATTAGGGAAAAATTCCCCAAAACAACGAACGAGCGAAGCGGACAGAGACAGAAACTTCAAGAGAAACAAAGGGATAGAAATAGAGGATATGACAAGAGAGTGAAATTTTAATTTCACATAATTTTTTAATTTCATGAAAATATTTCAAATTTTATTGCTGATTTTCATCTTCCCTTGGCATTTTCTGCTAATAGTTTCGTTTTCTTTGATGTTTTCTGTCATTCTTTCTGTACTCCGTGTTTTGTGTAAGTGTATTGTGTATTAATAAAAAAGGGGACATTTGTCCCCTTATTTCTTGGTTTAGCCAAGCAATTCTTTCACAATATCAGCATATTGCTGACCAGTGCGTTCTTGGAATTTAGCAGAAGCTTTGGCATAAGCCTCGATGTCTTTCATGGCTTCTACTTTGTGAGATGCAATGACTGCTGCTAAGCGGTCTTCTTTGGAAGCTTTACGGGCTTCCAAGTTATTCTCAATCATATCATCGAGAATTTTGGTGGTTTTAGAGACAGATGACACAACGTCACCAATAGCCTCAAGAGTAGTAGTGATAGGTGAAAGGATAGAATTGAATGCCATGATGAGTACCTCCGTAGGATATAAGTTAAATGAAATGGAGCAGGGTATGGCAATAGACCTGAACCAAGGACAATGGGGAACAAACTCCCCAATACAATGATGGAGCGAAGCGACAAGGACTAAGGTCAATGAGGTAACTGCTATAGGGGGGGGGATAGTGAAGCAACTGGAAGTTGCTGGTGTGTTGGTGTGTACTAAGTTCACTTGTCTCTATGTAATAAATGACCAAATCTGACTAGTAAATTTAGTTGAGAATTGTTATCAAGTAGAGGGGGGATATAGATAGGTACTTGACTTCAGTGAAAAAATCGTGTGTAGTTATAGCGCAAGTAATTGACTTGTTAACCTAAACTGGAGTTTGAAAAATGGAAAAGTGTTCGGCTGTAAAAGGTCAAAGCTTTATTAATAAGGTTGTGTACCATTTACTGTATAAGAACCATGAGAATGGTGATTTGCAGAAAGCCATTAAAGAGGAATATCCTCACTATGATGCTTGTGAAAAAGACCCTGAGACAGTGTATGAGTCTGCTTTCAAGAGTGAACATAAACGTGTAGCTAATGCCCCTGACTTTGACTGGTGTATCCCTAAGCAACCTGTTCTTGTGGTTCATGACCCTAAATGGGAAGCTCCTCCTCCTTGTTGCTGTGAGAAGAAAGAAGAGAAGGGTGACAAAGCTGATAAAGCAGAGAAACCTGCTGCTGAAGCTAATACACCTGCTGAGCCAGCTAAACCAGCAGAAACTGGTGGTGATGCACCTAAAACAGTACAACCTAAAGACAGACTGTAAGGAGGCATATAAATGAGTAATTGTTGTTGTTGTGAACTGCCTCCAGAAGAGAAGGCTTTCATCCGTCCTACTGCTGAATGTCAATGTGAAGAAGTGGTAGTTACTTGTAACCCTGAGATTGTTACTATTGCTACTCCTGCATTGGATTATGTTGAGGAAGAGACTGAGACTGTAGTATTTGATAAGTGGAAGAAAGAACAAGCTAAGGTTGAACCTGTTAGTGGTGATTTCCAAGCTAAGTTGTTTGCTGCTCTTCATCCTAATGTTGCAGTTGCAGATACTACTGGACGTGATTTGCAAGCTACTGGTGGTTGGACTAACCGTTCTATTGCTAAGACCCATGAAGAGATTCAAGCTGAGTTTATTGCTAAACAAGCTGAGAATCCTGCTAAGTTCTCAGAAGATGAGAATACTTTGGGTCAGGATGTAGGTGCTGCTGCTCGTAATCCTCGTAAGACTAAAGCTCAACGTGGTAAATAAGTAGTTTACATTTTATGCAACCCCTAGTATCTTCTAGGGGTTTTATTTGTTTATTGGGTCAGAAGATGGAAACAGAGAAGTTAGATTTAGGTATTCCCTTACCTGCTGATAAAAATGTGAGAAAAGAGACTAACTTTGCTAATAAAGTATTGAGTGGTAGAAAGAAACTTGATGATGAAGGTAAAGAAAGTGAAGCATTGATTGAGCTGGATAAGTTGCTTGCAAAGCCTAAGATTGAACCTGTAACTGAAGAGTATATGGCTAGTATTGCCCCTCCAAAGATGAGTAAGAAGGGTATTGCTGCTGCTACAGAGATGATGAATAAGGCTATTGAAGGTATGGATGATGGTCTTGGTGTTCACTTTAGAGACCAGTGTATTGACTTGATTAGCTGTCTCAAAGGGGATTCTCCTCAGTCATTACAGCAGTATTACAATGCTGTTAAGTTCTTGGTTCATAGGATGGCTGGTGACTCTTTGATTAGAGCATATAGCAAGACTTTCCCTGATAGAGTAGCTGAACTTCAAGCCAGTGGTACACCTGAGTCTTTCTTGTATAGTTATGCGAGTATTTATAATAAGACTAAGTTAGTGGTAGAACTGCAAGGTAGAATGCTTGTACCTTCGCATATCATGTACCATGATTATTTTCATTTGGCAGTTAAGACTCAAGTAGAGATTATGACTGATAAGAGTGTTAGTCCGAAGGTTAGGTCAGATGCTGCTAATAGTTTGATGACACACTTGAAAGCACCTGAAGTTGCTAAGGCTGAGCTTGAAGTTAAAGTTGAGGATAATAGTATCGTTGACCAACTGAAGACTGCTCTTACTTCATTGGCTTCTCAACAGAAGAGACTAATTGATTTGGGTGAGGCTGATGTTGAAGCTGTCTCTAAACAGGTAATCTATAAAGAGGTTGAAGATGGAAGCAGTCAAGATTAAGAAGACAGTAGATGACTATCTAGATGCTGTAGATTATGAAGAATTGAAGAAATACAAGCCAAGTGAGTTTGCCATTACCTATTTGAACTTTATTAAGATGGTGAATGCTAGTGGTGATTACAATAATTCACCACCTGCTCACTTTAAGATGGTTGATGGTTTATGTGATAAGAATCAGTATCTGGCTAATCTTTGTTCTCGTGGTTTGTCCAAGACCTCTGTATTTGCTGAGTTCTTGATTCCATTTCTAGCTATCTTTAGAGAGATTCCTGGTTTTGGTTTGGTAGATACTGCTATCTATGTAGCAGATACTATGGAGAATGGTGCAAAGAACTTGAGAAAGAATATTGAGTTCCGATATAACCAGTCTGAGTTTCTACAGAAGTATTTACCTGAAGCTAAGTTTACAGATAGCTATATCGAGTTTACTAATATTGATGGTAAGAAGTTTGGTTTGAAGTTGTTTGGTGCTACTACTGGTTTGCGTGGTACTAAGATATTCGGTAAACGTCCTGTATTGGCTATTCTTGATGACTTGCTGTCGGATGAAGCAGCTAGTTCACCTACTACTTTGGATAAGGTTAAAGATACTATCTATAAGGGTGTGATTCCTGCATTAGACCCAAGAAGAAGAAAAGTTATTTTCAATGGTACACCATTTAACAAGAATGACCCTTTGTATGAGGCAGTGGAATCTGGTTCATGGGTAGTGAACGTGTATCCTGTATGTGAAGAGTTTCCTTGTAGCAGAGAAGATTTCAGAGGTGCTTGGGAAGAACGGTTCTCTTATGATTCAGTTATGGCTCAATATCAACTGGCTAAAGGCTCTGAACAGGTTAAGTCTTTTAGACAAGAGATGATGTTGAGGATTACTTCTGATGATGACAGAATGATTCTTGACTCTGATGTTAGATGGTTCAATACACCTGATGTAATGAAGAACAAAGGTGATTACAACTTCTATATTACTACTGACTTTGCTACTTCTACTGCCCGTAAAGCTGACTTTACTGTTATTGGTGTATGGGCTATTGATAGTGAAGGTAACAGGTATCTTGTTGATGGCAGGATTGGTAGACAGTTAATGAACCAAACCTTTGATGATTTATTTGCTTTGGTTCGTCAGTATAATCCTATGGGTGTAGGTATTGAGGTATCTGGACAACAAGGTGCTTTTATCTCTCTGATTAAGAATGAGATGGGTAAAAGAGATTGTTACTTTACACTGGCTCGTAGTAAGGACAGTAGTAGAGAAGGTATTCCTGCTAAATCTAACAAGATGGAACGGTTTAGATTGACTATCCCATTTTGGAAAAATGGTAAGTTTTACCTACCTAAAGACCAGAAAAACTCTAGGTTAATCACAGAGTTGACAGACGAGATTTCAATGGTTACGATTGATGGTATCAAAAGTAAGCATGATGATGTATTAGACATGATAAGTCAGCTAGAACAAATGTATATTGTTCCACCTGACCCGAAGAAAGCTGTTACAGCACAGCCTATCGAACACAATATGTTTCACTTCAATGATACCGATTTAAATCACGAACACAATCAATCTGATTATTTGGTGTAATTATGAAACTGAGACAACTATTAAGCGATATGGCACTAGGTGAGTTACAAGGCTCACCTGCTGTTGAAACAGGTACTTATAATATATTGCCTGCTTACATTCCAAAAATAATTCAATCTTTGAATCGAGCCTTAGACTACTTTTATACGGTGTTTCCTTTTAAGCAGTCTAGCTTGATTATTCAGCTACACTCTGGGCTGAGCCATTACTATCTGACTTCTAAATATGCCATGAGTAATCTCCTATCGACCGAAAAAGTCAGATATATCATGGACAGTCCAGAGTACCCTTTTAGAGATGATTTAATCAAAGTACTTACAGTACAGGATATGGAAGGTAATCAACTTCCTATCAATGATTATTTCAGTCCTTATTCCGTTATGCTTCCTGAGTATAACTGTATCCATGTTCCTAACATGACAGAGGGTCAACTTTCTGTCTTGTATAGAGCAAAGCACCCTGAAATACCTTATACAGAGCCATTGGATTTGGAATGGGAAATTAATATTCCTGCTTCATTTCAATCGGCTCTACAAGCATATGTAGCTTGTCTTTTCTATCAGAATATGGGTGGTTCTAAACATAATGAGTCTAATGCTTACTATGCTAAGTTCCGTACATTGGTTGAGGAATTACAACGACAAGGTTTGGGGGTAGAAGAGGGTATTACTATTAATCAAAAACCTTATATGAGAGGATGGATTTAATGTATCCACATTTGTCTGATGTTAGACCGATGGGCGTTAATAACCTGAATCAGTTGGTTCATTATCAGATTGGTTCAGAATCATATGCGGTAGTGCATCAGGTATACCTTCATCTTCAAATGCTGAAGTCACTATCTGATAACCTGCCTCATATTACTAAGCTCGGTTCTAACGTAAACAAGCTGGAGTTCTTCCAGCAATATCTAGGTACTATTGTTACTCTTGCAGAGAATGTTAATGCACTGGTTAAACTTGCAGATAATGTTCCTTTCCTGAGCCAGATTGCACCTAGAGTGAATCAATTCGTAGAGAATCAGCAAAAGATTCAATATGAATTGGAAACACAAAAGGTAGTCTTCAATGATGCACTTGCATTGATGGAAACCAACATTAAAAATGTTGAAGACCTGTTTGTTCAGTATGAACGCTGTATGCAAGAGAATCTTGAATATCATCGTAGTACATTAGCAAATGACTACAAAGAGTATTCAACCAGATTGACTGCTGTTGTAGAGGATATGGAAAGTATTGCTAGAGTAACTAAAATTAATGCTAGTAAATACGAAGAAGTATCTAATCGTGTAGATGCAGTAGAACCAGCCTTACTTGAGTTAAAAGCTACAGTAGCGGTTACTAAGGCTATCTATTCTGATTGTCCTAAAGCTAGACGTAAAGCTGTTAAAGCCATTGAAGCCTCTGAGAAAGCAGGTAATGACGAATCTATTAATAGAGATAGATTACGTCATGGTGGCGATATGAGCGTTATGTCTAATTTAAGCGAGGGAGCATAAGATGTTTGAACGTTTATTGGGTAAGTTCCCAGTGTTCGCCTCTAGAGCTAAATTAGGTAACCTGAAGGATGCGAACAACACCACTTACTATGGTGATTCAAATAACTTCTGGCGTATTAATAAGCTGCCTTATGAGATGGGATTTGATAAGCAACCTTCTAAAGAACAGTTAAATGGTGTGCTGAACTTTGTAACAGCAAACCTTGGTTATCTGTTTGATAGAGGTGTACCAGAATTTACTCTGAATCATGCCTATCCAAAAGATGCTGTTGTTACGTTTGATGGTCATTTATATATCTCCCAAACTGACAGAAATACTACTCATATCAGTTCAGTACATTGGAAAAGAATTGATGTAGAAGTTAGTCCTGCCAGAGATACAACACCTGTTGGTACTATTGTTACTGTACCTATGAATACTCATATTGATGGTTACATTGAGTATGTAGGCGGTGATAAGTTTGATAAAACCATGTATCCAGACCTGTACCAAGCTCTTGGTTCAGATACATTTGCTGTAAGCTCTTCCAATGAATTTGATGGTTTGCCTGTTGGTTCTATGGTTCATGTTGTAGGTGATGCACCTGTACCTGCTGGTTGGGTTGAATGGGATGGTTCTTATGGTAAATTGGCTAAGTATCCTGATTTAGCAAGAGCATTGAGAAAAATGGCTGAGAGTATGCCTTTAGGTAAGACTCGTGAACATTGGATTCAAGCTCTGAATACTGATTCTCTTCCTATGTTTGAAGGACATTTCCATCTGGCATTTGGTGAGAATGGTGCTTATGAATCAGATACTACTAAACGTGAAGAGTTTATCTCTGCACCTGCTGTAATCACTGACATCAACAAAATTAACCCATTAGGATATAAATCATGTGTGAAAGAATCCGCAAGCAATCCTGTGGTAAGCACGCCCACTTCTACGTCAGAAGCGAGCTTTGCAAGCCCGTATGTGGTTGTTGCTCAGAGTGCAAACGAACTGCAACAATCGACCCATGCCTTCCGTTCCGTCTTGGGAACTGGAGACGAAACGAAGCCGAAAACCCTGTATACAAAGGTTATTATCAAGGCAGTACACCCTCGCCAATCGGCTATTTCCACTACTCATAAACAACTAATTAAGGCGTTCTAAGATGAAAAGAGTTAATCAAGTAAAAGTATTTGCAAGTGAATCTTCTGTTGGTAAGTATTTGCCTGTTGAGTTCGGTACTAACAAAGTTGTTGGTAAAGAAAATATTGAGCGTATTGCCAATGCTAACTTCAAGTTTGGTTTGGAATCACTGGAAGGTGATTTGCAAATGAAAGACTTGAACAGTGTCCTGTTGTATCAAGGTGCATTGTTGGCTTACTTGTATGATAAAGGTGTAGCAGAGTTCTCCCCTTATCAACATTATGATATTGGTTCAGTAGTATCCTATGGTGGTCATTTATGGCTTGCTAAAGAAATTGTAGAACCAACTGCAAAAGAGCATGAACCTGACCCATGTGACCCATGTAAGAAATCTGATTGCTATAACCCTGTATTCCCTAGTAAAGAAACTGGTTGGTGTCAGCTTATTACTAGCTGTGAGTATGATGCAGCTATTCAAGAACTGAAAGACCGTGATGCAGCTCTGCAAAAAGCTATTGATGCTACTAAAGGTGTAGAAGCATTTGCTGTATTGCATAATGCAGAGACAGGTGCTTTGGAACTGCGTATGGATTTGTCTGATGGTTCTAAAGTTACTATCCCTATGACTAAATTTGGTCATATCAAACAAAATGCTGATGGCTCTATTACAGTAACTAATGCAGATGGCTCTGTTATTGAGTTGCCTAAGTATGTAGCTGAACAAGATTTAGACCAACGTAAAGGTTTCTTCTTCAATGTTGCTACTCGCAAATGGGAAGTGAACCTGAGTAACTTGGTAAAAGAAGATGCAGGCTTGGTAACAGACCAAGATGGCAAACTCTCTGTTAAACCATCAGACTTTATTGATAATGAGTCATTGGTAGTAAATCCAACTGGTAAAACAGCAGTATCTGAAGATTGGTTGAATAAAGCTATTAAGCCAATCAAAGATTATGTTGATGACCAAAAGAATGTTAATACTAGTGCTCTTGATAAAGCTATTCGCGACCTAGAAGCTGCTCAAAAAGCCTATGCCGACGAGAAAGCCAGAGAAGCTGAAGTATTGGCTCGTGGTAATTATGCTGAAATTAAAGCTTACAAAGATAACTTTGAAAAACTTAAACAGCAAGTAAGTAAACATGAAAATGATTTGGGTAATCAAACTGCTCAACTTAAAGCTTTGGGTCTGACTGATGAAGAAATCCTTGCTATGCTTAAAGCAAGCTTGGATAAAACTAATCCTAGATATATTACTAAACTTGAACCAACAGAGAATGGCGTTAAAGTTACCTATGCTGACGGTACTACTGCATTCCTGAATGGTAATACTGTAGTAACAGATGGTAAGTCTATTGTTGGTAATGGTAAGGATACAGCCTTATCAGTACAAATTTCTAAACAACCTGATAATACTATTCGTGTACTTGATGATGGTTTGTACTTAGGTGCACATACAGAGCAATCTGATTACTATGTATCAACTGTTTCAGGTAACGATGAAAACATTGGTACTCGTGACAAACCAATGCGTACAATTCAAGCAGTGCTTGACCGTGTAGAGAATACTGGCTCATATATCAATATTTATTTGCATGAGAACGAAGAGTTTGAATGGGTGTATGTAAGACATACTCTGCTGAAAGTAACATTCAAAGCTTATGGTGATACTATTGATAGTCAATACCCTGAGCAAACTGTTTCTAATTTGTACTATAGAGGCTTCTGTGCTAAAAATTATCCAAGACCCACTATTAATGTACGAACAAGATTGAAGCAGTTTGGTAATACACCAGCAGTTACAAGAGACTCTCTTATTTGTGCAGATATTAGTTTTCAAGGTATGATTATTAATATTTGGAATAAATTTGAAGGAGAAGATAACGCTAGTTATTCAGGTAACTTTGATGCTATCGCAAGTGTAACTGGTTTTACAGATGTTCACGGTTGTATTGTTAGATTGAAAACTAAAGCAGTTCCTCTCACTGGCGTAGGCGCATATCGTGATGATGTTGTGTTTAGAGGTAACATTCGTTGGATTGACTCAATGATTGATGGTGAAGCACCGTGGTTTGCTTCTACAAACTTTACCAATCAAATCTCTTTGATTCTTTGGAATAGTGGCACTTTGCAAGGATACGGTGAGAAACCTGACCATGAGTCTCTGATTCCTAAAGATGATTATGCTACCGCAGGTAAGGGTATCGCTTCTCATGTAGTAGGTGCTGTCATTAATGATACTGATAAGTACGTTTTAGGTATTAACTTCAACTATGATGTATTTACAATCAAGTAAGTAGTCAAGTAGAGCATATGCATAGGTAATGACAGTATTTGTTGTTACCTATGCCTCTTAACTAATTAGTTATAAATAGGATTAATCATGTACGATAATAGACGTGTTACATTTAAAACTGGATGTTGTATTCCTAAAGAAGAAGCATCAAAGGAAGAACCTAAACCAGCAGTTAAAGAAGAGAAACCTGCTGTTAAAGTTGGTTGTAGAGTTGAATCTATTGTTGCTATTTCAAGAGTTAACGGTAAGATTATGGTAATGTATGACGATTGCACATATACTGTAGCTGACCCTAAAGTCTTGGATGAAGACATTTGTGGTGCTGGTGAACAGCCCAAATTGAATCTTGAACCACTGACTGACCTCGGTGGTAAAGATAAAGCTCAAGTGATTGCTCTTGAAAATTTTGAAAATTGATATAAGGAAATAAATAATGGCTCAAGTTGTTTTTAAAGAAGACATTGGTACTGGTCTTGGCGTAGTCCAAGGTAAACTGGCTGTAAAAATCGACCCTGCATCTAACGCAGCTCTGACTGCTTCTGATGCTGGTTTGAAACTGGATTTGCCTGCTACTACTAAATCTATTACTGCTGTTGCTATTGAAGGTAATAAAGTAAAAGTAACTGACTCTGAAGGTGTAGAAAAAGAGCTGGAACTGCCTGCTACTACTGTAGACGTTAAGTTGCAAGGTGCTGAGATTACTGCTGAAAACAAACTGAAACTGACTCTGAGCGATAACTCTGTTATCGAAGCAGACTTGGCTAAGTTTGTTGATGCACCTAAATCTGCTGAAGATTACTGGACTGAAATTAAAGCATTGCCTACTTTCGGTGATGATACAAAAGCAGTAGTTAAAGGTGAAGTTGTACAAGACTTAGCCGGTAATATCAAAGGTTATTTGGTATCTGCCTAATAGTTGAATACCCTCTCTACTTCGGTAGAGAGATTTAACTTCTAGGAGAAAATATGAAAGTAATTCAACCTACTGACCTTCATACAGATGACTTCAGTATATCTAATGGTAAGGTTAGAGTAGTAAAGAATGTTGAGAAGTACAATCTGACATATGAAAGTGCAACAATATTTACTGACCATATCGGTAGAACCATTGATGCAACTAACAGATTGTATTTACAAGTTTCAGATGGTTTTGGCAAGGTTCATATTGATGGTAAGTTTAATACTGCTGTTAATACTAGAATTATTGCTAGATTGCCTGCTAATGCACCTGTTCCAAAGAGTTTGGTTGAAGCAGGTATTTATGTAGGTGAAACATTTGGCTCAATATGGATTAATGCTGGCACAAGAGAAGTATATGCTAGTGGTATCCCTGTTGGTAAACGTATTGTTGTAGACTTAATAGGATTTTTCGCATGATGGTAATTCAACGTGATGATGTGGATAATGTAACTATCCATATTAATGGTGACCAAAAACTTGCAGTTAAACTTGAATGGGAAGAACCAAGACAATTTGGTTTTCCTGTTACTGTAGGTTACAGAAATGGTCAGTTGTTTCTCAGAGAAGAAGGTACTGAAATGAGAAATAACGAAAAGAGTAAATATTTCTTGAAAACTTATGTAGAGAAATTTCATTATAATGTACCAACTATTAGCATTCAAGAAGGATATGAAGCTCAAGAATTTGGTAACTATCCAGATAAGTTTCCTAAGAAACGTGATATAGATAATGATAGTAAACGTCATATCTCTTACGCTATTGTAGATGTATTCATCAATACTAATGGTGAACTTAAGGGTTTCGGTGCTATTGCTGTAGGCAGTGACCCTTCTGACCCTCGTTACATCGATATGGTTCGTCCTATTGGTTGGTTCAAAGAATCAGTTAATGAACTGCCTGCATTTACTGAAGAGTTTATGAATCAGTTGGATAATGCATCTACATTTGAGATGGTTCATCCTGATTATCCTAATCTGAAGCTTGTCTATGAAACAGGTGCAAACAGTAAGATTTATGTTACCTGCCAAGATACCTCAGCTTTTAATCTGGAAACTGAGTCATTCAATGCAAAATTTGCTGTTGCTCTGATTCATACAACTTATGGTGATGATGGGGATTACAATCCTACCACTGTATCCTATGCAGTAAATGCGCCAGCATATCCTTATCCTGAGTTCACATCTCTAACACTTAAGGCAACTGAAGAAGAGAAGAAACGTCAACGAGGTGCATATGAAGGTATCTATAATTCAGATACTGAAACTGTAACCTGGGGAAATACTTGGGGATAACCTATGAGAATCAGTAGAATGATATACGGTAGAGACGTTAGAAGTACAAGATGGTTTAACTTAGTTTACCACTTCTTATGGCTCAGTCTCATACTGGCTCATTTGACTGACCTATTTGTTATTGACCTACCTATGGCATTTGCTGTCGATACTAGTTTATTCGTATGGCTCTTGCTATGGTGTGTTACTTTGTCCGTGTTCTCTCTTTGCTCTCATGGTAGAGGGAGACAAGTGGCTAAGTATGTGTCCCTGCTCTTAGGTTCATTATGTGAGCTTATTATTGCTGCCAAATATACGGTTAGTTACCCACCGTTGACACCAATGGTGCTCATAAGCTTTGTACTGTTTGTATGGTTTATGGGTGCTGCATTTTTCACTAAACAGGAAACAAAGATAAAATATGACAACACTGCATCATAGTTTTTTGGTGTGTATTGTGATTGTTATAGGCAGTGTTCTTGGTTCAATCAAATCCAGTTTGGATGGAAAACCTTTAAGAAAACGTACCAGAGTGATTAATTTCCTTATGGGTACTTACTGTGGTATTTCAGTAGCATATTACTACCAAGACCAATTCGGGGTGAGTCTATTAGCTTTAGTAGCGTTAGTAGCATCAATGAACGGTACTAATATCTTGGAAGTGTTAGGGGAAACACTACCAAGCATTACTAAAAAATGGCTCTATTCAAAAGTACATTTAGAGGAGACAAACGATGTCTTACAATCTATCCCAAAAATCGAAAGAGAAACTCTCTCAAGTCCATCCGAAGCTGAAAGCTGTTGTGGAGAGAGCGATTCAACTATCAAGCACTGATTTTTCTGTCCTTGAAGGATTGAGAACAGTGGAACAACAAAGACAAAATGTTCGTAAAGGCGTAAGCCAAACTATGAACAGTATGCACTTGAGACAAGCTACTGGCTATTCTCATGCAGTGGATTTAGTCCCCTATCCACTTAGTTGGGATGCTAAGGGTTTCTACCCTATTGCTAAAGCCATGCAGCAGGCTGCTCAGGAGCTGAATATAGCGATTCGTTGGGGTGGTGCATGGGTAAACATTACCAGCACAAAAGATTCGCCAGAATTGCTAGTTTTGGCTTATACTAATGCCCGTAGAAAATTGGGTAAAAAAGCCTTTATTGATATGCCCCATTTTGAGGTAATTTTGTGATGTTTGATTCTATTAAATTCTGTCAACGCCGTATTGAAGAATACGAAGTAAAACTTGCTTTAGCAGAAGCTGAGAAAGATACAGCTACTGCTGAACAGTTGCGTGCAGATATTGAGAATTACACTAAACTCTTAAACTTTTACAATAATAAGAAGTAAGGAATACCATGTCAGATAATGTAAGAATAGCAGAGAACATTAAAGCCATCATTCAATCTGGTGGTTTCAGAGAATCCAAGTTAACAGATTGGGCTGATGAACCTACTGTAGAAACTTTGAAATCTGACATTAATAATGCCCAATCCTTTCATGCTGCTCAAATGAGTAAGATTGATGAATGGGATAAACTTCTTCATTGTGAAACCAATAAGGCTAGTATTAAAAAAGGACGTTCGGGAGTTGCACCTAAAGTTATCAGACGTTTGGCTGAATGGCGTTATGGTGCACTCTCGACAGCCTTTCTAAATGAAAAGCATTTGTTCCATGTGAATGCTTATGCACCTGAATACTTGTTTGGTGCAGTACAGAATGAATTAGTATTGAACTTCCAGTTCAATGCTTTAATAGACAAGGTTAAGTTCATTAATGACCTTGTAAGAAGTGCTGTTAATACAGGTACAGCTATTGTTCGTGTAGGTTGGGAAACTGAAACTCAAACCAAAGAATACGAAGAATCTGTATATCAATATGTTACACCTGACCCTGAACAGTATCAGATGTTGCTTATGGCTCTCCAACAGATTGACCAAGAGATGCAACAAACTCAGGTAGAAACACCTAATGAAACACAAACATTTCAAGAGTTACCTGAAGACTTTCAAGAATCTTTGAGAGCTTCTTCTCAATACGGTAGACCTGTTATTGCTGTTAATACAGGTGAAACACAAATTGTCAAAGAAGAGGTCGTTACTAAAAACAGACCATCTGTCAAAGTTATTCCTAACTCTAGTTTGATTATTGACCCTTCATGTGAAGGTGATTTCTCTCAAGCTAGATTTGCTGTCTATAAATTTACTACAAGTTACTCAGAATTGAAGTCTCAAGGTATTTATAAAAATCTTGATGCTGCTTTTAATGTAGGTGTAGCTGACCTTCAAATGGACAGTACATTCTTAAATCAAAATGATGAAATCTATAGTAGAGAAAACTTAGATAAGATTAATAGCTTTAATTTTAGTGATAAAGCTCGTAAGAGAGTTACTGCATATGAATATTGGGGATACTACGATATTGATAAAACTGGTATTGTTCAAGCTTTTGTGGCTACTATCGTTGGTAATACTGTTATTCGTATGGAACGTAGTCCGTTTCCAGACAATAAACTTCCTTTTGTCGTTATCCCTTATTTGCCTGTACTTGGTTCTGTTTACGGTGAACCTGATGGTGAGCTTGTCAAAGACAATCAACAGATTATTACCGCTCTGACGAGAGCAATGATTGACATTAATGCACGAAGTGCTAATGCTCAAGTTGCAACACCTAAAGGTTTTTTAGATTCTGTTAATGCAGATAAGTTTAACAGAGGCGAAGATTATCAATATAATCCTATTGGTATGCATCCATCTGAAGCTATCTTCATGCATACAGCTAATGAAGTTCCTGCTTCTATCATGGGTCTCTTACAGCAACATTATGCTGAAGCAGAAGCTGCTACAGGTGTTAAAGCATTCCAACAAGGTATTGATGGTAATGCTTATGGTCAGGTTGTACAGGGTATGAGCCAAGCTATTACAGCAATGACCCAACGTGAATCTGACATCCTGTTTAGATTATCTCAAGGTTTGAAAGAAATTGGTAACAAGATTGTTGCCATGAATGCTATCTGGCTCAGTGAAGAAGAGACCATTGCAATCACTCAGAATGAGTTTCAAACCATTAGAAGAGAAGACTTAGCAGGTGACTTTTACTTAGATGTATCAGTTAAATCTAACAGTGAATCTGAAGGTAAAGCTCAACAATTAACCTTCTTAATGCAAACTTTAGGCAACAATATTCCTTTTGATTTGACTAAAATATTCCTTGTTGAGATTAGTAGACTGTATAATCTTGATACTATTACTAATCTTATTCAGAAATACGAACCTCAGCCTGACCCAATCGAACAACAAAGAGTTCAAACTGAAATGGCTGAAGCTGAAGCTAGGGTTGCTAAACTCCGTGCTGAAGAAGAATACTTCTTGGCTCGTAGTAACTTTATTCAAGCTCAAATGGGTCAGGTACAAGCTGATACTGACCAACGTAATCTTGACTTCTTGGAACAAAAAGAAGGCATTACACATGAACGTCAACGTGAAATTGTTGAAGCTCAAGCTAATGCTCAAAACAGAGGTAAGATTGCTCAAGAGCTTATTAAAGGACACAATAGTGCTAGAGTTGCTGATATTAAGGCTCAAGAAGCTAAAGCTAAAGCAGCTCAGCAAGCTAAAAATAAATCTGGTAACAAATCTAGTGGCTCTAAACCAAAGGTAAAGATTAATAGACAGACTGGCTTACTGAATCCTGAATACAGAGCATTGCCAAGAGGTCTACATATTGCTGATGGTTTAGGTAACTACATTAGAGGCGATAACCAACAATAGTTTTTTAACCACCATTAAGGACACGAAATGGACATCTTAACCAATGAGGGTAAAAACGAATACGAATTAACCGTAGAACGGTATCGTAAGAGTATTGAGTTAGGAGAGGCTTTAGAGCGTCTCTGTAACAACCCTGACTTTAAACTGCTGATTCTGGATAACTATCTACATGATAAACCTGCTGAATTAGCTAAAGTAATGGTTCTTGTAACACGAGAAGAATCTCGTAAAGACATTGCTAATGAAATTATCGGTGTAGGTGCTTTGTATAAACATCTATCAAATATCCGCAGCATGAGTCAGGATGCAAAAGTAAACTTGGCCGAAGCACAACGTATGTTTCAAGAAGGTGAAAACTAATGAATCAAATTGATTATGAAAATCCACAAGTACCTAGCCAAGAAGTACCAGAGGAAACTTCGCAACAAGTACCCGAACAGGTACAAGAAGTTGAGCAGGCTGCCCAGAATCAAGAGCAGTCATACGAAGATATTCTTAATATGCCAGACGACCAGTTTGACAAATTAAAACCTTCAGATTACGGTTATAATGAATCTAGTGATGGTTTAGTAGATACTGGTACTAATCCTCAAGAACAGGTTGAACAAGTTCCTCAAGAAGAGCAACAAGCTCAGCCTGAAACAGAATCCAAACAAGACGGTGTTAATTTTGAAGATTTTTACCGTCAAGTCACTGGTGAGTTCAAAGCCAATGGCACAACAATGCAGCTTACTAATGCTGAAGATATTGTTCGTGCAATGCAGATGGGCATGAACTATCAGAAGAAGATGCAGTCTATTAAGCCTCATCTTCGTACTCTGAAAACACTAGAGCAACATAATCTATTGGGCGAAGATAAGATTAAATTCGCTATTGATTTGTTGCGACATGACCCATCTGCAATCAGTCAACTCTTGAAAGAATCGAATGTTGATACTTATGATTTGCCTGATGTTGAAGAGAACCCCTACCAATCAAGCACAACTTTGGTGGATGAGCATCAGCTCAAATTTAATGACACCATTGAAGAATTAGGCGGTTATTCACACGGTAAAGACATTCTCAATCAGGTTCAAGGTTGGGATGATAAATCCACAACAGAGTTGTATGAAAAACCTCATTTGCTGTTAACTTTGGCTGAACAAGCAGAAACTGGTCTCTATCAAGATACTATGAGTATTATTGCTAGAGACAGAGCTTTGGGTAAAATCCCAGATACTATGACAGATATTGATGCATACGATTATGTTGCATCTACACTGTTGCAGAACGATGCACAAGGACGTTACAAGCATAATGTAACCACTCCTTCGCATCAACCAACCATGCAACAAGTAGTAGGTAACAACATTCGTCAAGGTGTTCAACAAGCTGCTCGTACTGCTCCTGCTGGTTCAAATATTACTAAAGGTGCAGCTAACAATCCTGTTAATACACGCATTGACGTATTAGACATTCTGAATATGAGCGACGATGACTTTAATAGTTTTGGCTCATATGAAGATATGATGCGTAAATTCAAATAATTTTATTTAGAAAGTTAAATCATGAGTGAATTGAATCCTATCCCTACTCCTGCTTATACCCCTACTTCTGCTCATAATGCAGATACTTTTACTCCTCGTGCTCATCAGCACAATGACCCTACTGGTGTGTTTGGTTTCCCTATTCCAAGCTCTATCGGTAATCAAAACAAAGCTGCCTTCTACATCAAATCAGTGATGGTTGAAGCTGCTCGTCAACGTAAATTTGGTGCTTTGGCTTCCACTATCTCTATGCCTAAACATCAAGGTAAACGTATTCGTGGCTGGCACTTCCTGCCTTTGCTGGATGACCGTAACATGAACGACCAAGGTATTGATGCTCGTGGTGTTCAAATCCGTAATGGTAACTTGTATGGTTCTACCAAAGACATCGGTAAGATTGTTGCTGCTCTGCCAGTAATCACTGAAACTGGTGGTCGTGTAAACCGTGTTGGTTTCCAACGCCGTGAAATCGAAGGTACTTTTAACTCATTTGGTTTCTTCTACGAATGGACTGATGAATTTGAAGCATTTGATTCTGACCCATCAGTACTGCAACGTATGTATCGTGAAGCCATGATTGGTGCTGAAAAAATCCAAGAAGATATGTTGCAAATCGACATTCTGAATGGTGCTGGTACTTTGATTTATGCTGGTGGTGCTATCTCTGATGACACTATGGATGATACTTGTCAGTTGTCTTATAAGACTCTGCAACGTCTTGACCGTGCATTGACTGCTGTTCGTACACCTAAACATACCAAAATCATTAAAGGCTCTACAATGACTGATACTCGTACTTTGACCAGTACTCGTTTCATCTTTGTTGGTTCTGAAGTGATTCCTTTGTTGGAAAATATGCGTGATAACTTCGGTAATCCTGCATTGATTAAAGCTCACCAATATGCTGCTGCTACTACCTTGTTGCCTGATGAAATCGGTGCAATCGGTAACTTCCGCTTCGTAGAAGTAGAAGAAATGAAGCATTGGGCTGGTGCTGGTGCTGCTGCTGACCCTAACAAAGGTATGTACTCTACTAACGGTAAATACGACATCTTCCCTCTGTTGTGTATCGGTGAAGATGCATTTTCTACCATTGGTTTCCAAACTTCTGGTACTGGTAATCATGGTAAAATCACCGTTAAGACTATGAAACCAGGTACTCCTACTCGTGATGACCCATACGGTAAAATTGGTCTGACCTCTCTGTTCTGGTACTATGGCATTATGTTCCAACGTCCAGAACGTATCGGTTTGATTAAAACTGTTGCTCCGTTTTAATTAAATGAATGCCCTCCATTTCTGGAGGGCAATAACCTTATCTTGTAATCTAATATAGGACACAAAAAGATGACTAAGCAACAACAAGCTAAACAAGAAATTCTTGACCAAGTAACAGCTAATGAAGAAATGGAATACTACAAGAACCAAGCAAATAGACTTGGTTTGAAGTATCCTGATAATGTTGAATTGGAAGCTTTGGCTAAGATGGTTAAAGCTAAAATTGAAGAAGGTAATGATAAAGTTCTAGGTAAGTCAGAAACTCTAACTTCTAAGTCTGCTAAGGTAGCAGAAGATGCTTTGAAACTCTGTCGTTTCCGTCTTCATGTATTAAATCCAGCTAAACAAAACTGGACAGGGGAATACATTACAGCAGGTAATGACTATATCCCTCATGTAACTCGTTTTATTCCTTTCCATGCACCTATTGATGGTTGGCATTGTGAAGAGATTATCCTGAGTGTATTACGTTATCGTAAATACCAAATGATGCAAGTTGACCCTAGCCAAATGGGTGTTAAAGCTCATGTAGTGAACGTCAACAAGAATAAACTATTGCCTGAGTTTGCTATTGAGATTCTGGAACAACTTACACCAGAACAGATTGCTGAATTGGCAGCAAGACAAGATGCACAAGGCTCTATTGATAAAGAATAAGTAATAAAGGACTGTTTGAATGGCTAGTCGCAAGCAATATGAAAAAGAAAGAGAAGTAGAAAAAGTCAAAGGCGTAGCCAAGTATGATAATTCTACTTATGGTACTGACTCTCCTGATTATGTTGCCATTATGGTTGACCAATCAGACAGTCCTACTTCTTTAGTTGAACCAATCCATCATCCAGAATTAGATAAGAAGAATACTCTTGTTACTGATTCAGATGTGCCTTGTGAAACTTTAAATATCTGTGTACCTAATATCAATGTACCAGAATCTACACTGAAGCTTACTGAAACCCTTATCAAAGATGATAAGACAGGTACTGTTACTGAGGCTGATAAAGAAGCCTCTAAAGCTATTGCAAAGTATGCTGATGATATTGATGAACTCAAAGATGGTTCATTAGCTACATCTACACCTAACCCATTAACTGTAGGTGATATTGCTTTATCAGCAGCTTCTGACTTGAGTGCATTAGGTTATCCTACACTTAATAAAGACAATCTCTCTGCATTTAGTGCTTTGGCTCAGATGAACAATCCTCTTGTTACTAAAGAAAGTGTTGCTTGTCGTCCAGAGACTGAATTACCTATACCAGACTTTACTGAATCAAAAGAACGTCAACAAGAAATTGATGACTTGTTGGCTAAACTTCAAGACCTAATTGGTAAAGATAATGCTATTATCCCTGACCCAAAACCTATTGAGAATAAGGAATTAACTGAACGTATTACTGATGGTTCAGGTACTTTTGACAATATCGCTACTGCGCTTTTAAACCAATTAGAATATGCTAAGAATAAAGGTTTGATTGCATCTGATGATGTAGCTCAAATTTATACTCAATCCCTTCCACAATCCATGCAAATAGCTGCTCAGTTTGCTCTTGAAAAAGAACAAGTATACTGGGCTAACCTTGTTGCTAAAGCTCAATATAACCAAACTAATATTGCAGCAATGCTGGCTCAAATTGAGCTTATGATGTTCCCTCAAAAGGTTAAACTGGCATATGCTCAATTAGATGCTCAATTAAAACAAATTGAAATTCTTCACTATCAAGCAGAAGTACAGAAAGCTCAGATTCCTCTTGTAGCTGCTCAAATTGACCAAACAAGAGAACAGACAGCCCTTATTTGTACTCAAAACAAACTTGCCTTAGAACAGCTTGCACAAGCTGAAATTGACCGTAAATTGAAACAAGCTCAATTAGATGGTGCTTTGTTTGATATTGAAACCAAGAAACAACAAGCTCAACAAAGTGCTGTTCAAACTCAGCTTCAACTGGTTCAAGTGGAACAAGCCAAAGAGCAAGTTAAAGTTACTAATACTCAATGGCAAGCTGGTGTTAAACAGCTCAAACTCATTGATGTACAAGTTAAACAAGCACAAGCTCAAATCAAGACTATGGCTCAACAACTGTTGCGTGATAAAGAGCAGACTCACTTGGTTAAAGCACAAACTGCTACTGCTTATGCTCAGTTGACTATGACTACTGAACAGATTAAAGCTGCTAGAGCACAGTACAGTGATACTATTGATGGTGCAGAAGTAGGTGGTTTGTTGGGTGCTCAAATTGCTGTACATAAAATGCAAGCAGAATGTTTTGACCGAGATAGCTATTACAAGTTCTTCTCTCAATTACAGTCTGGCTGGGCTACTAAGAAATCTTCTGACTTGGCTACACTTTCACCTAACTCGTTTACAGCATTTGGTTTGGATAGAGCAGTCAATTTCTATGCAACTAAATACTTTAATATGCCTAAGAATACCTTTGAGTTACCTGCTAATTACCGAGATTATCTGTCTGATGAAGAGATGGATGGTGAAAAAGCTACACCAAGTACTGATAAAGCTACTGTTATTCCGAAGGTTTAACTATGGGTATTCTTGGTATAAGTGCTCATAAGACTACTACTTATGGTATGCAGCAATTCACTCCTATGAATGGTGGGTGGATTGCTGACCCTGTTTCCACAGCCTCTGCTAGTGCTGTAGCGCAGGGAAGTAGTATTCCTGATAGTGTTAAGGATATGTTTGAATCTGGTGCTGGTTACCAGATGAGACATTATTATCAAATTGCTGCTCGTAGGTGGAAGAAAAGGCTTATTGAATGGGAGATGAAATTAGTATCTGCCAAAGAAAGCGTTATAAATAGTAAGTCTTTAAGTCAACAATTCCCTTCATTGCAACATAAACAAGTTAAGATAGTACAGAAAGACTACAACTATAATATTAATGGTGCTAAATACTTTTATGATATGCACCAATTAGGTTTACATGACTTTGATAATACAAGTATTGTCTTATCAGCTATTAGTCCTGCATCAATGTTAGGTAGCAATTTAAGCAGGTCTTGGGTTATTGGTTCAGACTCATCTAATAACAACAGACCTGCTATTTTGTTACATCCTGAAGATACAGCACCTTCTAATGTCACTGTAGCTAAAGTTGTAGCTTACACTCCTACTCCTTCTATGGGTGTAGTTTACTGGGAAACATCAGATACGCCAAAAGAATCTAAATATTTATACACCAGTAATTTATACATTGATGTTACAGAAGAAATTAATAACCTTACCATTGGTTCTGATTGGGTAGCTTTATCTCAAGTATCAGACTGGGAAGATGATGGTTTCTATATTGATAGAGCAGGTATTCATACCGAAGATAATTCTAAAATAGAGGCTCAACAAGAAGAATTACAATTAAGAACCAATATTGAATATAAAGTAGTAATTGAAGTTAGAAGAGAAGACTTAAAACTATACTACCGATTTCGTGTAGATAAATACGAATATACTAAAGAGAATTATATTTGGGCTACTGAAACTGCTGAATCAGAAACAGGCGTTAAAAAGTACTTTCTTGATTTAAACAAGATTAATGAATCTATTAAGAAAGTTTGGAAAAGCTCAGACCCTGCAACTAAATATACTTTTAAGCCATACCCATATTTACCAACTAAAGAAGTTGGTCATGAAATTATGAATTGGGATGAGTCTGCTAAATATACTAATGCAGTTAATGTTATAAATGGATTAGGTGAAGATGCAGAACAGTCTGAACCTGACATTGGTAAAGGTATTAGTAAAGAGCAGCGTAAAGAAGTCTTTTCTAAAAAAAGGAATAAAAAACCAGTAAAACCTGTATTAGAAGCAGAGACAGGTGTTGGAGCAATCTTTGGTGCTACTCGCCGTAATGAAGAGAGAAAAAAAGAATATGAGAAAAAATTAAAATACAGTGAACATTCTTCTAGAGCCAAACGTGTTGTAGCTGGTACTAGAAAATATGCAAGAAAAGCTAAACCTAAGGGAAACCTTATTAATAAAGGTGATAAGAAGTATTTAGAACTGTTAGCTAGTAGATTAGGGCAGGATTACGATTTTGTCTCAGCATCTGTTAATCAAATGCCTGATAAAGATAATGTAATGAATGCTGCTATGTGCGTATCTGTACCTTTTGGTTCTAACTTTGATGAAGCAGACCATTATTGGTATAAATACTTTGATAAGATGTATGACACCTTAGGTGATGGTGGTTATGCTCAGTTTGCTAATGCTGTAAATAGTTCACCTGTAGGTGCACTTGAAGCTAGGAACTTACCATATTATCGAATGGATTTTAATACGCCAAATGGACAATATGGTGGAATGATGAGCTTTGCTTATATTCGTAAATTCCGTATTAAAGGTATACTTCGTAAAACCAAAAGAGGTAGAGTTAAATACGAAATTAAACGAGGTATTCTAACTGATATTTTAAATGGTACTTCTGGTGAAATTAGAGATGTATTATTAAATCCTACCTTAGACCAAGTAGGAGATAAATATCATACTAGTAAAAATGGTAAAGAATATAACATTGGTGAAGGTACAGCTCTACGCTCTTTAGGAAGGTATTCTAAGGTTAAACCTACTTATACAAAATCATTTGAAAGTATAACTGAGAATCTACTAGACCCAGCTTATGATGCTTATGTTAAAAAGTTATCAGCAGAAATACATACATCTTATTCAACTTATATTGAAAAAATAAACAAACCATCTAATCCTGTTGTTGACCCTGCTGTATCTGTATGGGATTCAGGAAGAAAAGGGGCTATTTCTTTATTTAAAAGAAGTGGTTACAAAGGTGAGGAAGGTTTTGCTTTAGACTGGAATAACAATGTAAGTAGACTTATCTTTGAACGCTTTGGTTACACTTATATGTGTAAAAAAGTTAATGAAGAAGAAATAGATGTTATTGCTGTTGCTGGTTTAGTATTTGGTACATACAACAGTTATGATAACAGCTATAGCGAAGACCACATTCACGGTGTAAATATTGTATGTAGAGCCAATACCCAATTAGAGCTACATATTAATAGAAATAGAGCACACTATATTGATGGTATAAGCTGGAATAAAGTAAATGTATATCTTGAATACAACAGTGGTTCAGGTAAATATAGATACTCTCAGCAGATACGTCAGTTCTGCGTAATGCCTATGGATTATAAAGTTTATTCTAGACTTGGTTCTGCTTCTCAAGCAAGACTAGCACCTAGAGTAGTTCAACAGCAAATATGGCAGAAACAACGTGTTAGACAACTTAGAGGTTGGGTATCAACTGCTTTACAGGTTGTTGGTTTTATTATTTCTGGTTTACTTAGTGGATTTGGTTTATCAAGTGTAGGTTCATTACTACAGGGTAGTATTCAAGCATTTATACAAGTTGCTAAGCAAATTGTTACTAGTTTACTTGTATCTTTTGCTGTAGGACAGGTATTAAAACTTTTGATTAAAGTATTAGGAATTAAAGGTTTTATTGCTCTAATAATAGCTATTGCTGCTACTATGATTGTGTCAGCTTATGGTGGTTATTCAAACAATTCTGCGTTACCATTAGCCGCAGAAACAGCAACTCGAACAGTTGCTCAATCTGCTCCAGTGATAGCTAGTGAAGCTGCTAGACAAAGTATTATTCAGAGTATTGTAAACAGCATTAAGAGTAGTATTCAAAGCATTCTCCAGCAAACCCTCAAAGAAGCTATAAGCAATTCTATTAGGTTGGCTGATATGGCTGTCAAAACTGTTGCAGCAGAAAGAGCAGCTCAGATGCAAGCAGCTCAGAATGACTTTATTGAGAACCAACGTCAGTACCAAGAAGCCATGAAGTACTTGGATGACTTACAGGAATCTAACGAGAAAAGCATTCAGCCTTATGATGTGAAAGTTGTTTTAAACTCTCTAAGAAGTAAGTTACAGTTAGAAGTTCCTGATATGTGGGTAGAATCTAGGCTTATTACTGATAGTGCACAAGCATCTGAAAGTTACCTTTCAATATTCCTTGAGTCTAAATTAAACCTTGACCCTCTAGTATATGAGGCTGTAAGGTCTTTAGATTTCAGTCTTCAACCTCCTAAAATGGTATAGAAATATGGATTACACATTAAGCTCTTTAGTAAGACCTCAACCTAATAATGGTTTTACCTTGTATGGTCAGCCTGTAGGTAACTTTAATACTTTACCTATTCAATATCCTCTTACTGATGATTTGACATTATATGGTCAATCTACAGGATTTAGTCCTACACCTACAAACTTACAAGCAACTTTTGCTTCTGGCGTAGATGCGTTAGGTAGATTTGGTATTGGTAACACTACACCTCAACCTGCATTTGTTCCTAGAGCATCTGATTACACACCAATCCCTCAAGTTAATAATACTTCTGCTGGTTTAGGTGGTATTGGTCAAAATAATCGTAACTCTACATGGACAGGTAAAGACTGGGCTAATTTAGCTACTGCTGGTGTTCAGCTTGCTGGCTCTCTTGGTTCTCTATGGATGCAGAACAAGGGCTATAAAATAGCTAAGCAACAGATGGCTGAACAATCTGCTTTGAATAGGGCTAATTACAGAATGCAAGCAAAAGCTTGGAATAGCTCTCAAAGGGATATTGCTTCAGGACGTGGTTTAGCTGTAATGAGTTCAAGTCAAAAATCTGCTCTTGGTCGTCAAGCTAGAGGTAGATTAATTGAGGAAAGTTATTAATGTATGATTTCATGTATCCTGTCGATGATGTGGAATCAGATGTTATTGCAGAAGTGGCAGTACCTGAACTCTACAAAAGACGAAAAATTGAAGAGCAAAGACTAGCTCAATTAGAGCAGATAACTAAGTTATACACTCAACCTTTATCAGAACAGTTGAGTGCTTTAGGCAGACCTAAAGATTTAACTTATGAAGGTAATACTCAACCTGAAGAAGACTTTTCTCAATCAGATATACAACCTCCTTTTGCTTTAAGTAGACAAAACCCTGTTAATCAACCTATACCTATGGCTCAACAGCCTGTACAGCAAGCACCTGCTCAATATGTACAACCTACTGTAAGTGGTAATACTGCTCAACCAGTGCCTGTACAAAGTAATGGTGGTGGTAAAGGTTTGTCTCAAGGTGTACAGCAATGGAGACCTCTAGTTACTGAGATTGCTAATAAGTATGGTGTTGACCCTGATGTAGCTTTATCTATCATGCAAATCGAATCTCAAGGTAAGGCTGGTGTTAGAAATGGGAAAGGTGCGCCTTATGGTGGCTTATTCCAGATTTCTACTAGTATTAAAGGATGGGATGACCCAAGAGTTAATACTGAACACGCCATGAAGCAGATGGCTTCTAGAACCAATATGTTCAAGAAATCATTTGGTAGAGCACCTACAGCAGGTGAGTTGTATCTATTACAGCAACAAGGTGAAGGTGGTGCTATGGCATTACTTAATCCTAAGAATGCTAATAGACCTGTTGAACAAGTATTAGCTGAAGTTGGTGAATGGAAGCGTAGATATGGTGGAGACCCTAATAAGGTTCTTAAACACGTTGTTATGACCAATGGCGGTAAAGCAGGTATGACTGCTTCTCAATTTGCTTCTCAATGGGTAAATAAAGCAGATAGTATTTATGCTGGTAAAGGTACTCAACAAGTAACTAGTAATAACAGTCAGCCTACTCAACAACCTCAACGTAAAGTCTTGGCTCAAGAGACTAAACCACAATCTAAAAAAGAGTATAAAAGACAAATACTCAATGATGAAGCATCTAACATTAAAGCTCAAATGGATGAGATTCAGAAACATATGGGTTTACCTAATGTCAATCAGATTACACTTAATGCTTTACAAAACAGATACAAAGATTTAAAACTTAGTTATGATGCTATTAACAAAGAACATGGAAGAATCTAATTATGGCTAGTGCACAAGATTTATACAAATGGAATCCTCTTCATGGTGAGTATTCTGGTTATACCAATGCTATTAGAGCAGCTCAAACAATGGGTACTGCTATTGATAACTTAGGTGTACGACTAGGTGATGTGGGTAAGATGATGGCTGACAGATATGACAGAATTCAAAAAGAGAATACTGCATACAATACATCTGATGCATTAATTAAGCTGGCTCAAATTAATGACCCACAAAGCCTACAACAAGCTATACAGAATGGCACTCTTAATGCATCTCACTGGCGTGATTTGTATGGTAATGATTTTAACTATGAAAAGCTGGCATCTGCTGTAGGAAATCTATCAGGTGATGTTCTTAAAAGAGCTAGTGACTACGATAATTTGCGTGAATATACTCCTGAAAGTAAGCAAAAACTCGTTAGTGGGTATCAAGCTATTAATAATAATGACCCTGCTGCTTTATTTAAAACAATAAATAATGGTCAAAATTTTTCTAATAAAACTATCGGTAATCTTGCGTCTGGTATAATTAAGCAAGGTAATGATAGACTTGATTATGGCATTAAAAAACAAAATGCTGATACTAGTACTGCTAACGCTCAGTTTAACTGGCAGGGTAAAGTATATGATGATGCTATGGCTACAGTTAAAGCAGCCCAAGAAGAGGAAGCTAATGCATTAAAACAAGAGCAAGGTATACTTGGTCTTTTAAATGGATTTGGTTCTTTAGCAGTTGATGAACAAGGTAATTTACAGCCTGGTGAATTAAGTAAAGTAAATGCCTCTTATAAAACTGCTGTTGATTTTGGATACCCTGGTTCGCAACAAGATTTTGTTAATGATGTTATTAGCAGAAAATTAAGTAGAAATAGTTTTCCTCCTTCTCCTAATAATGTACGCAGTAACTTGGCAATACTTAGAGCGGCTTATGGTAATAATCCATTATTTGCTGGTATTTTATCTGCTACAGGACAAGCAGTTGAAAATACATCTATTGGTACAGTTAACCAACAACCTGTTCAAAATGGTCAACAACCACAACAAGGTACTAGAGTAGATGGTGTAAGTAATACAGCTAATGTAGCTCCTCAAGGTATTAGAGCAAATGATGGAAATGGTTCTTTAGGTAGAAATAATTTCAATGTAGGTACAGGTGTAAAAATTGGTGGTGAAGACCCTGATGCAATATTTAATTTAAGTGTAAGTCCTAGAACCAGACCTATTCCAGCAGGTTCTTTCCAATCTCATGTTGCACCTTTTGTGGATAATCTAGCTAACGGTAAATCATATAATGCTAGTGATAAAGGAGGCGTTGATTATAACGGTGAATTTAGAAGTTATGGAATCAGTCAAGGCGATGCTAAACAGTTACAACAAAGTTATACTAAAACTGTAGCTAAAGCTTCTGCACGATTAGATGAGGCTGCTTACGCTAAAATTAGAAGCACTATCGGTTTAAACAATAAAGGTGCAAAACTTTTAGTAGATACGCTTACATCACCTAAATTACCTAAGAAATTAAGTGATGAAGTAGGTGCTGATACTCGTGAACAGCTTATTTACCGACTTCAGAATGATTTAAATGGTAAGAATCTAAAACAAGCAGAAGAGTTGTTTACTCAATATTTGAACCCTCTTTTAGAGCATTCTTACACTAGTAATGATTGGTATGGTGAAACAGCAGATGTAAAAAGAAGGGCTTTAGAAACTGCTAGACAAACTGGATTTAACCCAGATAACTTAGCAAATATTCTTTCATTAGTTGCTAGTGGTTCACTTAAAGGTGATGAATTGAAGACTGCTGTTTCTGGCTTATCTATCATGACTCCTACTAATGCATCTTATGTCAGAGATATGATAAATACTCTGCGCGCTAATAAGGATTACTTTAACTCTATTGAGTTTAAAACAGCTATTTATTCTCATCTTATTCAGAATAAAGACTATAGAGGTAATCCTATATCTGTAGTTTATGGTAGAAATGACCTTGAACAGCAAGCCAAAGAAAAAGCTAGCAGAGACAAAAACATTGGGAAAAATGCAATAAAAGCTGCTATTTCTACTGCCAAAGCTAAGAAAGTATTAGAAGAGGCTCTATTAAAGCCTTCTAGATTCTAATTAAGCTATAAACCTACTAGCTAGACTAGTAGGTTTTTCTTTATGTAGTTATAATCGTCCTGTAAATCTAACACTAGGATAAACCATGAGTGACTATAAACAGCTCCGCCAATCAGCTTTGAATAGAAGCTTAAAAGATTATGCTTACAATGTTGTACCTACTGGTAATGCATACCAAGACTATGCAGTATCCAGAGGTATCTCAATAGACCAAGCTAGAGCAGACCATTTACAAGAAGTAGCTCTGAGAAAGAAAGCAGAGTTAGAAGGTGTTAAAGCAAAACAACAACAAGAACGTCAGTTGCGTATTTTAGCTGGTGAATCATCTGATAAAGTTAATAGAGAAGTAGCTATTGCAGAGCAAAATGCTTCTACGATGTCTGGTGCTCAGCGTCTTCAAAATGTAATGAATGGTGGTTATGACCCAGAGTTCTCAAGAGATTTGGATAATAAATCACCTGAAGAATTGGGTATGTTATATGGTGCAGAGGTACAAGCATTTGCTACTCAAAGAGCTAGAAATGAACTCTCTGCTATGGCTACTACAATGTCTAATAGAGGTGAACAAGGTTCTGCTCTTGGTTCTATTGTGCAAGGTGCAGCTCAAGGTAGTGTTAATCTGTTGAATACAGCTAATACACTTATTCATCAAGGTATTTCTGCTCCTACTGAAGCTTTGTATGACGCTGCTACTACAGATGAAACTTATGAATCTGCTTTGCGTAGAAAACGTGCACAAGGCTGGAAAGGTCATAATGAGAACCAAGAAGGTATTGATAATTTCTTTGGTCAGTTTGATTCTGAAGCTCAAGCCAATGAGAAGAAATCTGATATGGCTACAGGTCAGTTAGCAGAAGCTCTTCGTTTGCGTAACGAACGTCAATACCGCAATGAGACAGATATTGATTGGGATACAGCTAGAAAAGCAGCAGCTAAAGATGCTGACACATTGGATAATTACGGTAAGAACATCAGTAAAGACAAGTTGTTTACTGGTGTAGGTGAACAATTACCTCAATTAGCTCTTGCATATGTTACAGGTGGTGCAGGTAGTGGTTTGCTTAAAGGTGCTGGTACTGCTTTTGCAGGTAGAGGTGCTTTATCTTTTGCTGAAAAACAAGTTGCTAAGTTAGGTGCTGGTGAGCTATCTAAACTTGGTTCTGTTGGTGCATCTATTGGTATTGGTGCAGAAGCTGGTGCACAAGACTTTGTAGGTGCAGGTGCTGATGCATATAAAGCAGTAGAAGAACTTCCTCAAGAAGCATTAGATAAATCTCCTAACTATCAAAAATTGATTAAATCTGGTATGTCTCCTAAAGAAGCTAGAGAGGCTCTTGCAGTAGAGGCTGCTGATAAAGCAGGTACTAAATCTGGTCTTATTACTGCTGGTTCTGCTGGTGCATTAGGTTCTATCTTTGAAAAAGCTTTGTTTGGTTTGGGTGGTAAGCTCACTAAGAATAATGCCATTCTTGGTCTTGGTTCACCTGCTACTGAAGCTTTCTCTGAAGGTCTTGAAGAGTATTGGAACGTTACTGCACCTAAAGAAGCAGTCAATGATGTATTGGGTTATAACTACCATGCTGACCCATCTATCTACTCATCTTCAGCAGTAACTCAAGCAGCTTCTATCTCTGGTTTGGTAGGTGGTGCTGGTAATGTTAGAACTACTGCTTCCTTAGCAGGTCAAGCTATTATGGGTTCTAAACCTGCTCAATATATTAAAAATAAAGCAGAAGAGTATGTTGAGAAGAGAGCAGATGCTAAAGACAATGGTGCATCTACTATTGAATCTGTTGCTACTTCTTCTACTAATTCTGCTACTAAAAATGTAATGAATGACATCTTGGATTCTTTTGCACAAAATACAGGTAGAGACAGAGCAAGCTTTACTTCTAAAGATTATAAAGATTTCTCTAACTACTTTGCTCAAGAAGTAGCTAAAGCTAAAGCCAACAATGATACTCAAAGATTGGATGAACTGGCTGAAGTATCAGGCAGAATTCAAGAAGCTGTTAAACAAGATATTACTGACATTATTGGTCAAAAAGGTTTTGCAGACTTACAGAACTTAGCTGCTAAGTTTGCTGCTATTACTGACCCTAACATTCCTGATAGTACTAGAGAACAGCTTAAGAAAGACTTTACTGATTCTCTTGCCGTAGCTGAACAAGCCAATAAAGATATTAGACAATACTTGAAACTGCTTAACAGTAAATTCATTAAGCAGATTAATGACGAAGATGCTTCTCAAGCAGCAGATTTCGATATTTCTTCTGTTATTGGTTCTACACCTAAGAATCTGTCTTCTATCTTGTTCTCTGCTAATAAGAAAGTAAAAGACTTTATTCAAGCAAATCCAGACAAAGCATCTCAAGTTTTTGATGCTTGGTTCAATACTATTGCATCTAAAGCTAATAAAGACAGTATGGACACTGAAACCTTGAATGATATTAAGGGTAGTGTTCAGGATATGCTTGGTGCTTTGAAACAAAGTTCAAGCATGAACAATGCATTCACGCAAGTAACTGTAGATGCTGTCCAATCATTCTTGGATAGTATTGATGATACATTGTCAGATAAAGAGTCCAAAGCAGTCTTTGAGAAATGGTTAGACCCTAAGAAGGGTATTCTGTCTTATGTAGTAGGTGCTGAAAATAACCCTAACTTGTTGGATAGATTAGCAACATTTAACCAGACTCAAATTGCTAAAGTACAGGGTTTAAATAGCCTATTAAATAGTAAATCCGTCAAATTAGATGGTGATGGTAATTATGTAGTTGACCAAGTTGTACGTCTGCCTAACGGTAAAGTGTTAATGCAGCAAGATGGTAAGACAAAGGCTGTATTTAAAAAACCTGCTGATGTACAAAAATATCTTGATGCTGTAATGAGGGATTCTGATGATTTCTTTACAGTAACCAAAGATACATTTAGTGCTTTTGCTAAGAATAATCAGACATCTGGTAATACTCAAAGTACTGGTTCAAACCAAACTAACCAATCCTCTAATACCACTAATAATGCTGGTAGTAGTAATACTGGTTCGTCTACTGGTTCTACCCAATCTTCTGGTACAACTAATAACCAATCAAATCAAAGTAATACCTCTAGTAGCACAAACACTACCAATAATACTAGTAGTGGTAGTACTTCTAATGCTTCATCTAATACCACTATTACTGGTTCTACTAATTCATCTACAAACAGTTCTACTATCAATAGTAAAACAAACTCTAGTAAACAACCTAAACAAGGTGATTTATTTGATGATGTAGAAGAGAACTCTGAGCCAATCATTGCAGAAGATAAATCAAAAACTAAATCTGAACCGAAATCTAAAGCTAATAAAGAGGCTTCATCTAAGACTACTGATGACACCCAAGGTGATTTGTTTGAGGAAGTTAAAGAAGAATCTGAACCTATTATTGCTGAAGATAAGACTAAGGCTAAAAAAGATGAGAAAACCACATCAGAAACCGCTCAGGATGAGCAGGAAGCTACGTCTAAGGAAAAGTCTAAGGAAACCTCTAAGACTGAAGAGAAAGCCTCTAAAACTGAAGCTAAGGCTGAAGAAAAGGTAAATACTTCTGATGGTTTGATTAAAGATTTAGAAGACTCTGGTTTAATTATTAAAGATTCAAGTATTGTAGGTGAAGTATCAGCTCAAGACAGTAACTATGTATTCTCAGGTGGTTCTTTAGGTGCAGAAAGTATTTGGACTGCTATGTTAAATGCAGGTAAAAGTATTTCTGCTGACAAGATTGCTAACTTTGTAGCTGAAGCTACTGAACAAGTTATTGGTACTAACATCATACTTCACACTGATTTTAATGATAAATTAGCAGACAATGTTCGTAGTATTCTTGAAGACAATGCTGAAAGTTTACCTCAACGGTTTACTGACAGAGTAGAAGAACTGATTAAAGCATCTGAGGATGCTCTTACACCACTAGAGATTAAAACAGCTAACAAACATCTTATGGAAGCCCTACAAGTTATGTGGGCTACTAGTGTTGTAGCTGTAGCTCCTGTTACTGGAAATATTCAATCTAGTGTATTGACTACTATTGGTTTGGCTCTCCGTAAAAAAGCACCTGTTTATGTATTGGATACAGTTAGTGCTAATTGGTATCAAGTAACTGGTTTTACTAAAGATGAACATAATAATTATATTTATCAAGCTAATAAAGTTAAAGGTGGTGTTCCTCCTAGCAATTTGTTGAAGAATGGTTCAGTTGCCTTTACAGGTACTCAAGATAAATTAGCAGATAACAAAGCAACTATCGGTAGAATGGCTGAGTTTGTTCAATCTCTTACAGGTAAAAACTCTAAAGTAATTAATGAAGCTTTGAATGAAGCTTTGGTAGAAGCTGGTTACACTGTTGATGAGGGTATCTACAAAGCAGATGAGCAAATTAAAGTTGGTGTTGAAACTGTTGTTACTCCTGTAAGTGAAGTCAGCAAAGATGCTACTGAAAACTTTAGAAGTGAAGTTGCTGATAAATTCTTTGAAGCCACTAAAGAAAAAGATGATGCTCTGCAACTGAGTATTAATGCTTACAAATCTGGTTATTTCATTGAAGGTGATTCTTTTTTGGATAAATACCAGTCGGGTAGTATGAATGCCTACACTAAAGCTTTGGAAGTAATTGCTGATATTGCTAATGCTTCTAAAGAAGACAAAGCTTTGGCTATTCAAGAATTAAATCCTCAATTAACTGAAGAAGAAGCTACTGAACTCGTTGAGAAAAATTCTAAAAATGTAGATGATATTCTTAATGCTATTAGAGAAGCTTATATTTTGGTTGAAAATAAGTTTGCTACTTCTAAATTGAATCTTGACCCAGAACACATCATTCAATTATCTGGTGTATTGAATTTCTACGGTAAAGATGAAGAAGGTAATTATGTATTACCTAAATCATTCTTGATGGCTACAGCAGTAGGTCTGACTGATGCTATTGCTTATGGCTTAAGCGGTAGAACAGAAACCAATGATAATACTATCGAGAACTCTGGTATTAGCAGTGATTCTGTTATTACTACTAGATTTAACCCTGATGTGATTAATAGTAAAAAAGCTGATGGTACTCTCAAAATTGATAAAGCTACTTTTGAAGAGCGTCCTTTAGAACGAAATGATTTACCAAGACTAGGTACTGATAAAGGTACTTTGATTAATGAGTTAGGTAAGTTCATGCAAAAACGTCTTGGTTTGAAGTTTGACGCTTCTACACCTATTGATGCTAAAAAAGGCATGACTTCATCTCTTGGTATTGAATTGTTTAATCTGATGCAAGAGAAATATCTGATTAGAGATACTAGAGTAACAACTGGTGATTTGTCTATGACACTCTCTAAGATGACATTCTCTGGTGCTCCGTCACTGCATATGCCTCATTCTTATGACTTGGCTTTACGTCAGTTGATTCATGAAACTCTTAACCCTAATAGTGAATATGCTATTTATGACCAATATCGAGATGGTGCTGTAAAAGTAAAAAATCAGTTTGAGTACCGTACAGCAGAAGATGTTAGAACTCGTTTTGCTAACTTGAACTTCACTAATGCAAACCTTAATCCTGAAGCTGCTTTGGTTTCAGTAGTGAAAGCTACAATTAATCCTTTGTATGAGAAAATCCTTTCACCAGACAGAATTCATGATAAGGGCTATGCAGTTACTGCTAAAGGTGAACCATCTCCTTTCTCTGGTACTTTTAATAAGAAAGTTAAACGTGAACCTGAAGCCGCTAAAGAAGCTAAGAAACGTCAATCTGAAACTCCATTTAAAGTAAATATGGATGCTTTGGCTCTCTTTAAGGCTAACCCTAATATGTTCTTGCGTACTATGGGTTACAAAAATCTTGAAGATTACAAAGATTCTATTCCTCAAGTTAAAGAGAGTATTTCTAGCTTTAATAGACAGCTTATCGGTCAGATGGAAATGGTTAACGAGATTTTGGAAGATATGGCTAGAGCAGGTTTGAAACCTGAAGATGCTTATCTCTACTTCCAAAATAAAACAGTAGCTAACCAACGTTTAATGCAGGTAAGCAGTTTTAATCCACAATCAGGTAAAGTATTGCGTGAAATTTTCCAACCTGTTGCTGAACCAATCTCTGCCGAAGAAGTTAGAGCAATGGCTGATGAGAATGGTAATGTAGAGCTTACTGAAGGTTATGTAATGCCTGTTGATGTTTTAGAGGGCTTTGCTAAGGATTGGGAACATGGTATCCAGTTAGACTCTGATAGAGACCTTGTTGGTGACATTAATCGTGTTGCTGACATTCTTAAAGCAGACTTTGAGAACAAGACTATTACTGAAACTGATGCACAAACCAGAAACCAAAGAAACTTGTTTATGGCTATGGCTCAAGGTTTAGGTATTAAAGTAGAGCGTATGACTGAGCATAATGCTCTGTATAAGCTTGCCTCTAAAATTAATACTAGTCTTATTCAAGACATGATTGCTGTACAAAGAGCAGCATTGAATGGTGAAGAAGTTGTTACAGATGAAGAACTGGCTAATGAGTTTGTGAAAGAGTTTGGTAATGGCACTAATAGAGCATTTGCAGCTATCAGAGCCATCACTCAATACCTATATCAACCTAATGGTAAGTTTGATTCATATCTATTTTTTGAGACTGATGGTATTACTAATGGTACTTCTAACTATACTGCACAAGACGGTACTCATTCTGTTGATTTCTTGCGTTCAGTTGGTATCTTTAGTGGTAGCTTCTTATTGAAACAACTTGCTTCTCTTCAAGAGAAAGGTATTGATGTAGCTACTCTTCCAGCAGATGAAGTATCTAGGCTGGTTGGTGGTTTAGCACCTGTATTAGAGAACCATGCTGTACAAGATACTTATGAGAAGATTGCTAAAGCTATTAATGATGTAATTAGTCATTATGACTTAAATACCAGAGCTGATGAATATATGTTCGAGTCTGGTAAAGATACGCCTCCTAAGTATAAAGAAATGATGTACAAGATTCTTTCTAAAGAATTTATTGACTCTAAGAACTTGTTTGACTTGGTTAACAATAATGAGATTATGGCTATTCTAGAGTACAACTCCAAAGCCCCAGGTACTCATATTGCAAACCTTATCAATACAATGACTAAGACCTTTCCTCAAATTGCAGTAAGACAGCCAGAAGCTAAATTGAAATTTGGTAATAAAGAGTATTCTCCGAGAGAAGTTCTACAAATGCCTCTTACTGATTTTGTTGAGAATATTACATCTGCTATCTCTGTAACATCTATTCCACGTTCAGTAGCTAAATCTCCTGCTCAACCTTTAACTTATGGCGGTGGTACAGATGGTATTCTGAACCAGTTGTTAGGTGACTGGAACTCCTCACTCATTGATTTGGTTGAGAAGACTCGTAAGCTTACTGCTGAAGGTAGTCCTGAAGCAGAGAAGTACCAAAATTTGATTGAAGCATTGAGACCTACATTTGGAGGTGAAGTTGTCACTAAGGATATGGGTGATGCTTATTACATGGGTAAACTGGCTAACTCTATTATTAAGAGAAGTAAACAATCAGTATCCGACAATGTTGGTAAAGATACCGTTACGGCCTCTAAGCAAGTGTATGAGCCTCTCATTACTGCTAGACAAGTTCTGACCAACTTTGCAGATACTCGTGTTGTGCAGGCTTATATAGAGCTTACACAAGCTACTGCTGACTGGCGTATCAAAAATGGTGAGAAAAATGGTTTGACAGAAGCTGACCCAGAATGGTGGTTGTATCCTGATGCTAAAGAGTATGGCAGGATTGAACGTAAAACTTATGATAATGCTGGTTTGCCTACTGCTTTAACTGATATTAGTAAATTCGGTAGAAAGCTGTCTGATGAGCTTAATTTGGTTGGTGATACTACAGCAGTCAATCCTAATCTTAGTATTGTATCTCCTACATCTACTGCTCAAATCAATGGAGAATATCGAACCAGAACATCTTTGTCTTTTGCTCAGAATAAACACATTACTGCTGTAGGTGCAAAAGTACTGACTAACTCTTTGGTTTCACGAGAGACTGTTGTACAGGATACTGTACTGAAAGCAATGGACAGATTAGGTATTCGTTTCTTGAACGTATATGATGGTCTGGATGCTTTGTGGGAAGCTGCAAAACTCTTCTCTAAAGTAACCAATGAAGCATTCTTTAATGCTCATGCTGACAATAATATGTCCAAAGAACAGTATCAATCCATGATTAATGCAAACATTATGGAAAATACTATTCCAATTTTAGATAAGAATACTGTAGATGCTATTCTGACTAAAGCTGGTTTCACTATGTTTGCAGATATTGATGCAAAAGGTGTTTATGCATTTAGAGCTAGAGTATTAGATGCAAGTAAGAACTATACCTTAAAAGTAACACCTAATGAGCTTAAAGCTTTAGCTAGACACTTTAAGTCTAGTGAGTTGCTCACCCCATCTGTTGTACAAGCTCTTGAGTCAGGCAATGAAATTATTCTTGATGGTTCAGTGTTAGGTAAGCTTATTGTTTTCTTTGGTACTGAAGCACAAAATATGTTTGTAGATGAGACTGGTGATTATATTTCTAGTACCTTACCTGAATTGCTACCTATTCTTGAATATCATGAATCTCTTAAAAAACTGAGAGATATGCGAGAACAAGGTATCAAAAAAGAGGTTATGTATAAGTTATGGGAAAATGATGTACCTATTCTTATTGGTACATTTGGTGGTACAGGTACTGGTAGTGCTATTAACTACAATGAGAAAACAGTAAATAATCTCTTGAAATTAAAAGAAGAGTTTATTGCTTATAAAGAATCTAATCCTAAGTATCCAGTAGGTTTTAATGATTTTATTCTTTCAAAAAATCATTCTTTAAAAGATAAAGTTGATAAGTATAAGAAAGAAGCTGAACAAGCTTATCCACTTCCTACTGTAAAAGAGGATATTCTTAGCTTAAGAGATGAAATCGTAACTACAGTTGGTGAGATTATTACTGATAAAACCAGTAAGTACTTTAGTGAGAGATTCAATTCTTTCTTAGTTAACTGGGCTAAAAAGCTCAACTTACAAGATACTAAGGTATATACTGACTTTAATGCCTTTGCTACTGAAGCTAAGAGACAAGGATATGATTTAAATGGAGCTAGTGCTGTTGATATTAATGGTGTTGCTCTTGATGGTGTTGGTATCTTTATTCATAACAAAGACCATACTCCTGTTTTGAATACTCTGAACCATGAGCTTATCCATGTAATTATGCAGAAAGCTTTGAATAACCTCTTCTCTATGGATGAGGCTAGTAAAGCATTCAGAAGAGCAAATCCTGACTTTGTTGCTACGGGTCAAGTGCTGATGAGTCACATTCAAGACTTGGCTCAAACACTCAAAGATGAAACATTCTTAGGTAATGAAGTAGCAGGTATTCTTAACCTGTCTGCTGCTGAAATTGCTACTTACAACGATAAACGAGTAGCTATTTTGGCACTTGCTAAGAAATTACAGAATCCAGCTTTAAATGCTAATGAGAAGTATACTGCTGTACAGGAAATCCTTGCTTATGCATTTACTGAAGATAACTTAGTAAGCCGTATTGCTAATACTTCTAATGCTAAAACAAGAGGTAGTAGTGTATGGCAAAAACTCTCTAGCAAACTGAAACGTGCATTGAGTAACTTGCGTAATAGTTTTATGCAGTTATGGTTTGGCAAAGATGTCAAAGGTAAGGACTCTCTCTTTGGTGATATGCTTGCAGCTATGTATAAATTAACTGAACAGGCTGAACAAACAGATAACACTGGAAACATTAATCCAGCATTGTTCTCTGCTAACAGAAATCCTGCTAAGGACTTTGTGCAAGATTTGATGAATAGATTATCTGCTAATCCTGCTTTTAATTCTTTTATCAATCAAGCTCAACCATCAGCTAATAAAGTAATCTTTGCTCTGTCTGGTGATTTAGTTCAAGCATTACGCAGTAAAGGCATGACTATTGACCCAATTCAAGAACGTGGTATTGCTATGCTATCTAATGTATATCAATCCCTGATGGACACTGATAGTAAGTTCAGTACTTTGGCTAACTCTATCCTGTCTGATATTTATGATAGTGAAGATTTAGAGAACACTATTCCTCCTCAAGTATTTGAGGTAATGAAAGACAAAGTAAGAGGTAATACAGCTCAAACTTTGGCATTACTGACTGTTCTCGATGAAACTGGTTTAATCAGTAATCTTGCTGAAACTGATGAAAGTTTCTTGGATAGAGTAGGTAAATCTATTGAAGACTTCTTAGCAGGTAATAGCAAGGGTAAAGCATCATTTGAAGACCAGATTAGATTCTTGGCTCAAACTGCTGTTGATTATGACTATGCAAACACTTCATATTTCAACTTCAATAATGATGCTCTTAAAGAAGCTATGAAAGACTATGATGACAGATTGAATATTGCTAGTAATGTTTCCAATCTTGCTTCTAAAACTCCAAAAGAGTTCGCTACTCTGTTGAACGGTATTATGAGTGATTGGGCAATGATGCCATTGGAAGGTAGAGACGATACTGACAGCTTGTTTGGTAAATTTTTACAGACTTACTTAGAAGAAAGAATCAAAGACAAAGGTCGTATTGATACAGTTGGCAGATTGATTCGTTTGTTTATCCAACAACGACATGACACTAAAGGTATCTATGCAATGAGAGCTGCCTTTGCTTCTACTTTGGAACAAGTAAGGGAACGTAACCGTAAGTCAGTACCTAATGTTATCCATGCTGCTTTCTTGCAAGAAGGTGTGAAGATTAATGCTAAGACTGACAAGGTTATTGCAAATACTCTTTTCAGAACTTCTGCTTACAATATCTTTAATGCTAATCCAGCAAACTTTAAAGAGTTGTTAGAGGACTCTACTAAGCGAAAAGATAAGTACGATGACCTTCGTTTGGATTTGGCTAATGAATTGGCTAAATTAGGTTTACAGCCTGAATTAGAGAACTTCATTCATTGGCAGGCACAAGGCTTAGCTGATTTGCAGATTAACCGTACTGCTAAAGCATTTGACTCTTCAGTGCCATCTCATTTCATCTTGCCTAATGCTAGAGCCATTGCATCCATTCCATTGGATAAGAGCTATCGTAATGGTAAATCCAAGAAAGATTTGATTGATGCCCTGTCTCCTATTATTGAGCAAATGGTAGCAGTTAAATCTTTGGATAATGTACTGAATGCTAATCCAGAAGCTGCTAAAGAAATGGCTGAGCTGTCTCAATACAAAGCTTTTAGAACCATGATGCATCAAGCATATGATATTAACCATATGGGTGATAAATATGATTTGAATGGTACAGAGGGTATCGTTATGAACAAACGAAATCCTAACCAAGATATGCAAGTAGTTAGGTATGGTTCTAAGAGCTATGATGAATTGGTAGACATTGGCTACCGTGAGTTAAAGACTATTGATTGGATGGGTAAGGAATACTCTGTAATGTTTACAGATACCAATCCTATCACTGGTTATCAGACTGGTTCTTTTGGTTTTGCTGACGATACTAACTTTGGTACTAACATTAATACCGGTGAAAGCTTACGTTCTATTGCAACCTACGTTAATGACCCTAACCTTAACATGGAAAAAACCATGCAGAATGTATTTAAATCTTCTCTGTATGACAGTAATTTCTACGAAGAGATGACTGAAGTATCTCATGTTAAACCATTGGTTTATGGTGATGGTTCATTTAGAGGTATCTCTCTAGAAGTTGATTCTGCAACTGTAGAAAATACTTTCCAAACCACTGAAGAAGGTATTAGTGCATTAGGTAATTTGCAAGGTCGTTATTTTGAACAAGAGTATACTGCTAAAGTAAATGCTAAAAATGCCAGAGAGCTTATCAATATGTATCAGAATACTAACCGTAAGAGTGAGTGGATGATTCTTGATGGTAAAGTAAAGCCTAAGAGTAATAAACCAGCAGATATTCAATATGCTAATACTCTTAATGATTTCTACAGTAAATTACCTGATAGTACTAAAGCAGAGTTCCATCATTTAGGTGGTTTGCCTATTCGTAAGAGTGAAGTAGATAATATTGTTGGTTACAATCGTATTGATATTATGAATCTCTATACAGGTAAGAGTACTCTGCCTAACAATGTACAACAAACCATCAGAGATGTTCTGGGTGCATTTGGTGTTAACAAAGACACTCTCAAATATCTGAAGACTGCACAAGATGCTTGGGCTGGTACAGTAGGTTATATGAAAGAACTTATCCTAATTCGCTCTGTCGCAGTTCCTGTTCAGAATATGGTTTCAAATGTTATTCATTTAGCTAACTGGAACATTCCTCTGAAACAGATTAGAGACAGAACTAGAGTAGGTATTGCTGAAGCCAAGAAATACACCAACAATCGTATTAAACTGGCTGAGCTGTATGTCCAAATGCGTGACCCTAGCCTACCTACCAATAAGCGTAATATGCTAGAAGCTCAAGTAAAACACTTGTCAGATGCTTTAAATAACTCACCTATTCATCCATTGGTAGAAGCAGGTATGTTCTCTAATATTTCATCTGCTGCTGGATATGAACAGCAAGGATTGGATAAAGATTTCACATTCAGAAATACTTTTAAACAAAAATTAGGTATTGAAGAATTGATGGAAGATTTTGATAATTCAGGTATTGGTAGAGCAGTTAACAACATCCTGATTAGTGAGGGTTCAGATACTTTTGCCTTTATGGAAAAATCTCTGGACTATGGTGACTTTGTAGCTAAGTTTGTTTTGTATGACTACTTAACTAAAAATAAAGGACTTAAATCAAAAGAAGCATTGAGTATCACATTGGAAGAATTTGTGAACTACTCAATGAATAGAGGAGCATTGTTTGATTATGCCAATGCTATGGGTCTGACTTGGTTTATGAGTTATGCTACTGGTATCCAGAAAGTAATTTGGAAAATGGCTAGAAGACAAACCAGAAGAACTGCTGCTATCTATGGCTTAGGTAAAGTTACTGGATTCACTACAGTTCCAATGGGCAACCCATTAGATAAGTCATGGGATTATGCAACTAGTCCTTCAAATATACTAGACGGTGTAGAATCTCACTACTTACACAAAGTGTTTAGTTGGTTCTAAAAAGAAAGCCCCTAGAGAAATCTAGGGGTTTATTTTTAACTTAACATTGCTTGGAGAGCTTCTTTAGAAGGAATGAAAATAATACCAATTAGGCTAATAAAAAATAGTTTTTTGAATGTACTCTTCTGACTCTCAGACATATCACCGAAGTTAAATAAAATACAGAATAGTGAAAAATAAAAGAGAACATTGCACAAAAAGTCTATTGAATGGACGATGCTAATTAACCATAGGTTCATAGTTTATTTCCTGTATACTGGTTATTTGAAAATTAGAAGATAATATTTTATAAAGAACTTACTATCTTCAACCTCTTCTTTAATTATTTCTAATGTTACTGTTAGCTTATCTTTAGCTGAGCCTTGAATCTCCTCATTGACTAGCCTTGGTTCAATGATAGTGGCCATTCCCAAAAGGAAGTATAACGGGATAACACCTACTAATCGAAGTACAGCCATCATGATAATCCAAAATTCTGCAACTAATAAGATGCACACAAAAGGCATTAATAAAATATAAAAAGGTAACACCAGAAGATAGTATTTCCAATCCTTCATAATTTACTCTCCATCTTTATAGACAAGGTTAACTAACCATATAACGGCTATCACATATACTAGTATTGCAATTAAGAACACTACTTTGTAAGTATAGGCAATGATACCTGCTACCACAATAGCAAACGGTAGCCAATTCTTCATGGTTATTCACCTGAAAGGTTCAGATGTAAGTTAACTGCTTGTTCTTCTGGTGTTGGTTCAGTAGGTTTAACTGCTACTTCTTGGTATACAGCATTACCTTGAATGCGATTACGAACATCTTCAGAAGCTTCAGCAAGCTCTTCATCAATCTGTTTCAGATTGCCTTTAGGGTCAGTAGCTAGCAGAGTAAGCAAGTGTTGTACTTTATCCAAATCTTCTTGGCTCAGTGCATTCACTTTCTTTTCTTTGCGTGGTTTAGGCATGATGGTCATATCTTCCATCTGAGTGAAGATGTCGATATTGTAGGTACGGTCTGCACCATCTTTAGATGTTTCCCAACCTACTTTGAAGTCTGCTACTTCAGTTGGTACATTCAACATCAGATTGCAATACAGTTGCAATGCGTGTTTGATTTCTTCTTGGGTTAAGTTGATTTTCATGGTTCACCTTTCTTGAGTAAAAAAAAATGAGAGAACCGAAGTTCTCTCTAAGTCATCGTTACTATGGAGTATTAGATGGCAGGGGTTAAATGGCACGCCTACTAGGACTCGAACCTAGAACTAGCCCTTCGATGGGATACAGGGTAGAAGCCTGCTGTTTTATCCAATTAAACTATAGGCGCATATTAAAAATCTATTTAGTCTAGTCTCGCATCTATGAAAAACAAATACCGTATCTTGTGTTGGTCATAGATAAAAAAAAGTTAAACGAAAGTTTTGCGAGACTAGGCTAAATAGACCTTAGTCCAGCTTACAGTGTACTGGGACAGCTAAACTGCCTGCATTACTTTTACGAAGGATATATTTATGAACAATTCAATTCAATTTGAAATGTATGGATAGTAGATTAAGATATTTAAAACCACATCATACCAGATGGTTTTATCAGGACATTCATCTTTCCTAAGTGAAAGGAGGCAAGCCATCAGGATTAGCTGAATGTCCTGCGAACGAGGTGAATTATATTTCAATGTTCTCAAAGTCGTCAACACTTACTTCAGCATTGATTTGTCCTACAACGTAAGATGTAATCTCTACTTCTTGAGGTGCTACCTGAACATTGTCAGATGTCAGCCATGCATTAATCCAAGGGATTGGATTAGAGGTAGCATTAGGAAAGATTGATTTCATTCCTACTGCCTGCATACGGATGTTTGTGATGTATTCTACATATTGGCTCAAAATCTCTTTATTCAAGCCAATGGTTGAACCATCCTTAAATAGATATTCAGCCCAGTCTTTTTCTTGCTCTGCTGCTGTAATGAAGATTTGATAGCATTCTGCTTCTACTTCTTTAGCAATCTCAGCAAATTCAGGGTCATCTACACCTGATTTAAGCAGATTAATCATGTGTTGAGTACTGGTTAAATGTAAGGCTTCATCACGAGCAATAAGCTTGATAATCTTAGCATTACCTTCCATCAGTTCACGTTCTGCAAAGCTGAATGAGCAAGCAAATGATACATAGAAGCGGATAGCTTCTAGTACATTTACACACATCAAGCAGAGATAAAGCTTCTTCTTAAGCTCTCTCAAAGACACTGTAATGGTTTTACCATTGATTGTATGAGTACCTTCACCGAACAAGTTGTAATACTGAGTGTACTCAATCAAATCATCGTAATAGCAGGCAATGTCTTTGGCTCGTTTGATGATATGCTCATTATCCACAATATCATCGAACACAACCGAAGGGTCATTTACGATGTTTCGGATAATGTGTGTATAACTACGAGAATGGATGGTTTCAAAGAAGCTCCAAGTCTCAATCCAAGTTTCCAATTCAGGGATAGAAACCAAAGGCAACAATGCTACATTAGGGCTTCGTCCTTGAATAGAATCAAGCAAAGTTTGGTATTTCAGATTGCTGATGAAGATATGCTTTTCATGCTCAGGCAAGGTAGCATAATCTCTTCGGTCTTTAGATACATCAATCTCTTCTGGTCGCCAGAAGAATGAAATCTGTTTCTCAATGAGCTTTTCAAATGCTTCGTATTTCTGCTGGTCATAGCGAGCAACATTGACTGGCTGACCAAAGAACATTGGTTCTAGTAAAGCATTATTCTTGGTTTTAGAGAAAGTACTGTAAGCCATAGTATCCATAAGATTTCCTCAATAAAAAAGAACCAACCCACATAAGTAGGTTGGCTAAGTCGGTTGGAAATTAAAGGGTACTGCTATTCTAACTTAGTTTCTTCATTTCGTAAAAGGGAAGCTGTAACTACTGCTTCTGCTGTTACGATTTTATTAATAGCATTGGACAGAATCATCTGTTCCATTTGACTATCTGCTTTCTGCATAGCAGCATAGCAAATATCTGCTGTAGCAGCTAAAAACAATTTTGCATTACGAATATCATAACGTGGTTCTTTAGGGTCATATTGAACCAAGTTACGACCAAAGGTACTGTCTTCTTGTTCTTGGTTCTCTACTGGTTGTTGGGTTGTTTCGGACATATTGTTACCTCTACTCTAGGGTTGTCTTTATCTACTGAACCATAAGTATAAGTGATTTCAGGTAGATGATTAAAATTGTCGTCTGGAAGTTTACCTGATTCAACTAAAGCATCACAAAGAAACTTATCCACTACTGTACATACATTAGATAAATCAAATGCACGTTTAGTAGCAGGGAATACTCTGTATTCTATACTTACTTGGTTCATAGATGGAAGCTTATCAATCTGAGGCTTCATCAAGTCCTTGTAAGCTACTTTAGCTTTATTCAGGATAATATAATGGGTATTTCTGTATTGGTTCAGATTGAGTCTGAATCTATACTCTTTACCAGTCTTCTTAGAAGCCCCATAGACGACCTCTAAGGGGCTTTCTAGCTTAAAGCAATGGTTAGGCATTAGCCAATGTTCAGAGCCATGCTAGAGCCAGCTTGTGAGCTTGCAGAGCCTTGTACTTCTTTGTACTTGTCGTTGACTTTACCATTCCATTTTTCAGCCCATTTAGTAGCAAATTCAGGTGCTGCATTTGCCTTGGATTCTTGCAAGGTGTATACGCCATTGTCTTTCAGGACAAATACACGGTCAATTTCATTGAAGAATGTTTCTTCAGGTGATTCACCGTAAGAACCGTCTTGCAATTTCACACGTTTGTTTGCACGGACTTTTTGGATACCCAATGCAACTTTAGCACCTGCCAGTTCAATCAGAGCTTGTACTTGAGTAGGTACTTCTTTGCGTTGGTTGAAGTCATAGATAGGCAGAGTACGTTCGGCAATTTCAACGTTAGGCAATTCTTTGCCAGTAGCGGCATAAACCAAAGCATTAGCAAGGTTGAAACCAGGCAAGAAGTGTTTTTGACCTGATTTGTCAGTGTAGTAGGCTTCTTTCTTTTTGTTGGTGATGTAGAAAGTACGGTTCAATGGGTAACCGTTTTCACCTACTTTAAAGGCTACAGAGATAGCTTGAGCACCGCCTGAGCTTACATGACCGTAAGCATATTCGATGGTTGCTTGGTATACACCAGATTCCAGCAGTTCAAAACCGCCAAGTTTGTCTTCTTCGACTGCTACATCATTTGCGATGTTAATATCATTCATATTAAACATAGTTTATTCCTTTTCTTCAGGGTAATAGAAGTTTTCTAAGTGGTCTAACAAAAGTTGGACATCGTTGTCCATAAAGATTTGGTTTGGATTAAAACAACCCAGAGGGGAACGAATACGACTATCTGCAAGGTCTTTAGTCACATCTAATTGGAAGACGTGTTTATAACCTACAGCTTCATCACGAGGTGTGATATGCAGAATACTTTCATCAAATTCCAGTTTAGTCAGTTCTTTGATTGGTACACGTCTTGCATACACTACCAGTGAGAAATAGGCTTCTAAGCCATTCTTAGCCAATGCACCTTTAACAGGTACATAGTATTTCATTTCACCGTTTGGCTTCAGTTCTTCAAAGTTATGTGCAAGGAAAATCCAATTCTTTTGAGATTTAGATACATATTCTTGCATAATCTTCTTGAAGTATTGTTGGTAATTAGACCAACCAGCCATAGTGTTTGTACTTGTCAACACATTCATAGACTCAAACATATCCATCAAGAATGTGATTGAATCAATCACAATGGTGTCTAAGTTAGGGTCTTTTTCAAACATATCGAACAGTTGAAACACATCATTCGGGTTGTTTAAACCGCCTTGAAGCTTCTTAAAACCATCCTTAAAAGGTAATGGTTTATTAGCTTCTGTGCCTAAGTATAGGACTTTTTCTGGATTACGCAGATTTCGTAGTGAGCTGGATTTACCACTTGCAGCAGTACCAGCCACTAACAATAACATTCTTGCCATGCGTTATTACACTCCTTTATTAGCTAATGATTTAAATACAGTATGAGCAAGTTCTTGTTCGCTCAAAGGGTCAGATAGACGACTATTGAAGTCGATGATTTGACGTTCAACGTTGTCTAAACTCATACCTGAATCCAGTAACATAGCACCATACTTATACAGTTCATTGTTACGATTACCTTGAACCATACGAACAGCAAACCATCTTTCGATATTAGAAAGATTCTCAAGAGGTTTACGCTCTGTTTTATAGTTTTGTTCTTTACTGGTTTTAGGGATAAATGGCAGAACATCCAGCAATTCACCATTGTTTAAGTAGAATGTAGCTTCATGATTTGTTGCCCATTTTCTACTACGTTGGAATGTTGCTGTATCTGTTGGGAAAGGTAGCCATTCTTGAATATTAGCCATGAATGCTTTGTAGTCTTCAGCATTCAATTTCAGTGTATGGCTCATTGGAAGAAGGATACGGTATCTGTCACATATTTTACCATTCTTCTCAATCTGATGGCTCTTAGTGGTATGTAAAATATACTCATACTCGCTAAGAAGACTTTGTGCTACAGAGATTGGAGTACCTTCATCAATGTCTAGAACCAAGATATTGAAACCAGCAATCATGTCTGCTTCTGAACGATGTCCATCTACAGTATGGTGGTTACACCAATTAAATTCTGGTTGTTCTAAGAGCTTAACAATACCTTTATTTGTCCAGTTTGCATTGTCATTGAGGTATCCATCAGCCCAGTCTTTTGAGTAACTAACAATCAACTTAGTCAGGTCAGTTTCAACTAAACCTTCGCCTGATAAGAACTCAATACCATCACGGAACTGTTTCTTAATCAAGATATTGTTGCTGTAGCCCCATGCACAAGCCAAGTTAATCATTTCATTACGGGATGATTGAGCACCACGATAGAATGGAAGTGCATCTACCAAGTCTGCTTGAGTCAATTCACCTTCTGATTCAGCAATGAATTTAGCCAGTTTCTCATATGGTTTTTCACGTTTCATAAGAGATTTCAAGGCTACACCTGAATCTTCAGTAAATCGGATTGCTTGGTTCAGATTGGTTTCACTTACTTCAAAACTACCTTCAATAGCTGCATAAACACCTGCAAGCTTCAATGCTTTGAAGTAACGATGGCTCATTTCTGCTTTAAGCAGTTCTTCATGTTCAGGAAGTTTAGAAGCTTCAATTTCACAATGACGGCGATATTCAAGCAGTTTGATACCTACGTCTTTAGGTACTTCAATGGTTGAACCGACCAAAGCTACTTCAGCTAATTTAGCTAAGTGTAGAGAGATGGTTTCAATTTCCTTTTCAGAAGCTGGATTAGCCATCATGTCATACAGTTGTTCTGCTGTAAGGTCAGTCAATTTGCTTTCTTTACGAGAGTAAGCAAAGAAACATCTACGAGCATAGCCCATTTCCAGAAGTTCAAAGAATGTCTTTTCATTTCTAGAACCATCCAATAACTTAGATGGCGTACCAAATAACAACAAGTTAGCTGGTGTCATACCAAACATTTCATGGAAACGTGTATTGGTATCAGTGTTCTTGGTCAATTTATCTTTGACTAAACCTTTATCGTACAATTCAAGGTAAGTATGTAATGGTTCTTCAATAGATGCTAAGTTAGCACCAATCTCATCTACGATAAGATTCAATGCACCGCATTTAGCCAATAACAGCTTATTACGTAATTGCTTGATAGCAGGGCTTGTAGCATTGTCAAAGGTAAACTTGTAAGCACCATAGGAAGCATATTCTTTCTGAATCTTTTCCAATGCTTCAGCATCAGTACAGCCTAAAATATTGGCTCGGCTGATTGCTTCCATTTCCATAGACAGTTCTGCTTTCTTAGGCATAACGTCATGAAGGAATTTGTCTTTAAATCTATGAATTACTTGGTTCTCAAGGAAGTTGGTAGAAAAACCTTTGCCACTCCCAGATGCCGAGAGATTTATGCCATATAGATTAATTGGAATTTTGGTAGTGATTGGGCTATCCAGTTTCATGTTCATACTGGAAACCATTAGCCCAAGATAGTAATTGACTTGTAGTCGGAAGAACTCTCTACTTGCATTTTGAGTCTTCTGAACAAGCACATCTACAATCTTTTCTACCATTGGATTGTAGTCTAAGGATGCATAATCCATAATTAACTCCTAAAAAGAAAAGCCAGCTAGAAAAGCTGGCATTTTATCAGATGACTGATGTTTTATTTTTGCTTTTTGGGTTTGTGACGTAATTTGTAGCGTGCTTCTACAGTGTAGAGACCAGGTTCACCTTTACCCAATGGGTTAAAGTAGCGTTGATAAGCAGGTTTCTTGTAGAGAGTACCGATATTTTTCAAACGTACTTCAGTATTTTCTTGTTCCAAGAACTCTTTCAACAAGTCTTGGTAAGTATCCAATACTGATTTTACTTCTACTACGGTTTTACCCAATTTTTCAGCAACAATTTTACAAAGAGTGTTGTTGTTGATTACAGTTTTGTTAGACATTATACAATCTCCAGTTTGTGTTTAGATTCAAAAGATAATGGTGTTGGCTCTGAGGGTTGGCAGTAGGGACAATAATTTAGTTTACCTACTTGAGCTACTATCTCGCCTTGACCATCTTGCTGCATTTTATACTGCTCTGCGTCTGCAATGCAATCAAAATTTTTAGTAGAGCGTTTTCCTTGAACATATCCTGACTTGTAGTATTTGTATGTTACCTTAACTCCATGCATAAGCTCTTCTTCAGTACAGCAAGGAATCTCTTCCAGAGGGGAAAACCAATATTGCTCTAAGATAGCTAGTTTGTGTCTTATGAATAAATCAGTCTCTTGTAGAGACATCAAAGGTAATTCTTTAGACATTACTCTGTGTTGAGGATAATCATCAGAATTGAATGCCAAATGTTGATTCCAGTTAGTAAATACAAAGTTGATACGACAGGTGTCTTGTGTAATTAACTCTGGATTGAGCCAACGGTAAATAGATAGCTGTTTGATGTATTTATCATCATTGATACCACTAGTCCATGAATATGTACCAGTAGTCTTAATATCTTGTACTTGACCATTGAATACAATATCGAACTGTCCGGAGATAACAAATTTACCTACATCTTTCCAAGCTCTCTGTTCCAAATAGATGGGTATAGAGCCTTCAGGAACGTTGTTAGGGTCTGGATTGACCACTAGCTTACTTGCTTGGCTTAACGGTGTTCCTAACGCAGCTAGAGCCTGTTTAGAGCCATTCTTGATAGAGTTTTCTACTGCACTATGAATAGCAGTACCAAAGCGAGCAGCAATCATATCTGAGACATCTACATCAACTGCTACAGTTTCACCTTTTAAATAAGCTGGAAACTGTTCAGGATACATTGCTCTTCGTGTAGCAATGATGTGTCTTGGTGACTTGAGAAGTGTAGTAGTAGACAGCTCATTGCTTGTCTTTGCGTACATATACTCATCGTGAGCCAACCAAATAGCCATAGGCAATGGTAGGTTAGTTTTGTTCGTGTACATTATCAGGGTCAACCTTTTCGATTGTAAGATTCCATTTGCCATTATTACTACTTGAATCTAAGGAATCACTTAATCTAATTTCACACTTAGTAGAACCAGCTTCTTCTATAATGCACGTTAGTATCATAACTAAGGTAGAAGGGGAAAAGGTTGTACCATCTTCTACATCGTTAGTAGCAACTTTACGCACAAGTTTACCTAAATCTTCATCAGATTGCTCTAAAAAAGAAGTTTTAGTTAAATTTTTATCTGAAGTTATTTTAGCCATGATTATTCACCTTTTTGAATGGATTTACTTTTAGTCTTTAATTTTCGCATAGCTTGAAAGCTATTAATACGTCTACGCATATATTCCTCTTAATTAAGAAAGGGGAACTAAGTCCCCTTTGGTTAGTCTTTAGGTTGTTCTTTTGGTTCTTCAGGTACTTTTTCAGTTTCTTCAGAATTACGAACTTTGTTAATCAGCATTTGCAAGTCAACTTGCAGAGCCAGAATCTTAACAGCCTTTCGTAAGTCTTCTACTTCTTTCCGAAGTTTCAGCATTCTTGCATGATACACCATAGGATTATAAAAGAAGATACCGAAGGCAATGATTAAACCAACAATAACAAAAGCAATTTTCAAATCAAGCATTACGTTCATTTTGGATTCTTTCTTTAATGGATTTAGGTACTTTCAATAATGGATACCAGCCTACATGAAAGTCAGGTTGAAATGTACCAATAGAGGCTACATTGTATTTACTTAGGACTTGTATCTTAGTACCCATTGGTGGTGGATTAGTTACTGGGTCAAGCCAGTAAGTATCACTGCTTACTTGGTACTTCATTTGTAATCTCACGTTTCAAAGTTTCAATAAGAATCAAACAAGCATTCAAATGACGTTTTTCTTTATTTGAGATAAATTGAATAAGGTGATGCAAGATAGCATACTGTTCAAACATAAAATCACATTCGAGCAGTTTATCTTGCAATGTAATACGCTCTTCACCTGAGATAACGTCTTTTAATTCAATATTAGCAAGGTAGTCTTTGATATACCAAGCTGCTTTATCAAGGTCTTCAATACCATTCTTATTAGTGTATCGCCATACATATTTAAAGGCATTACCTATGTTGAAAGGCATATGACGAGAGAACTCGATGCATTGGTGTTTCTTTGATTTGTAGTGATTTGGTTCTACAGGGTCATTGGTCAGAGCTTTAGAACCATCATTAGTCAGGAATGGTTTGAGATTTGGTTTGAAGTAGTGTTTACCTTTGATGACTTTACCATTAGCATCATACAGAGGCTTACCGTCTTCAAATTTACTCCAGTTAGAGGCATTCACTTCTTTGATTGCACCTACAATATCAAAGCCCATAGAGTGAGCTACAGAGGTTGCAGTAACAATTTGGTCGCAGAGTGCATCTAACATTTGTTCTTTAAAGTCTTCAGGTAGGGTAATTGTATTACCGTCTGCATCTTGATAGATGTTAGGACTTTGTTTGAAGTTATCAGATACTTCTTGAACCAAGATAGTAGAAGCTTTACTTGAGGCAATAGCTTCCATAAATTCTGCTACCTCTTCCAAGTGAACACCAATCTGAGTAGCTTGGTCTTTTTCAGTTGGTTCAGGGAATGCTGTTTCCAGCCAACGTTTAATTTGAGTAATCATATTGATTCCTTATCTGATTGAAAAGTTTTTAATAGATTCTGCATACTCATCTAGAGCTGCTTTGATGAATGCAGTGAGAATAGCTGCACGTTCCCAATCAATTTTGGCAATACACATCTGGTCGCCATAAGTCTTTTGTAACTCTTTTGATGGATTGATTTCAGCTACATTCTTGTTACCGAACCATACAATAGTATTTATATCTACCAGATAACCATCAGCTAACCATCCCTTATCAGAATCCTGATAGTAGAAGTCTGGTTTAGTATCTGTAAAAGCTAGTTTCAAAGGGGAATTAATTGGTAGAACTAGTTGTATGGTTCGCTGGTCGATGAAGTTCTTTTTGTAGAATTTCAGTTTCATGGTTCTTTCCTTCGTTTAAAGGGTTAGTAACACAATATGTCACTGCCAGTAATAACAGAGTCCATACAAGCAGTGCAGTCCAAATGAGTAGCTTCATAAGCTTAGTATCTGACTCTTTCTGTTTAGAAGATAGTGTTTTGATAGCTTCTACAAACAGAATAAGCAGAATAGTCAGAATAATGGCAATGGCAATATACATAATCAACCTTCGGAAACAAAATCAAATGTCTTAATACCAATACGAGTTGCAAGAAATCGGTAGTAGCATAGAAAGTATGCAGTATACCATTCACCAACTGTACAAGCATCTAACAGAGCAGATGTCATTTCCCGAAAGTTATCAATTTCATTGTAGTTATCACCTGATAATCCCCATTTACCAGTTTTCTTCTTACGTTCAGAGATACTTCTCATCCAATTTTCTAGATTGGTTCTGAATGTTTCAAACTGTTCATTGAGTTCATCATCTACATCAAGAACATCATTGTCTCGTAGATGTTCAATCAGCATCTGAACCAAGTAAGCCATAGCTGTAATACGGATAAAACCATCAGGTTTGTTTTCTTTAAATACATCTTTCAATGTATCAAAATACAGTAAGAATTTAACTTTATCTTCTTCTGTAAATGTATTATTAGACTTCATAAGCGTTCTAATGCTTACTGTAGTCCATGTGAAGTAGCTACTTCCAATCGTAGGCGGAAGAATATTCTTCTTCACAAAATCTTTTTGTTGATTAATATAGCTGACAGTAGCTGGTGTACCCATTTGCTTCCTAAGCTCATGGATTTTCTTATCAATCTTCTTGATTACCTTGTCCATAATCTACCTAGATTCGTTGCATGAATTTAGTTGCTTCATCATAGGAAGTAAATGTCATGATTGGTTCATACTCTTTTAGAGCTGCTTGTGAGGCAAATCCAGCAGAGTCTACTAAATCATGACAATAACCTACTTCCCAGACAATGCCTTCGTTTGGGTCATCAATCTGTTTCATGTACTTACTGATGTACTTCTTGTTTTCAATTATCATATACAAGTCCTATAATTACTTTTGCCCAAGGAAACCAGAACATAATTATTGCGTATAATCCAAGACACCAAATAGCAAAGAATGTTGAGTTTGGAATTACTTTTGTTTTGGTTTTAATTGTTTTACCTGATTCATACATCTTAATCACAAAGTGTGTGAATAAGTAAAAGTGTTTAGTAAAAATAATTGCACCTGCAAGACACAAAAGTGCTTTAACACCTTCCCAATTAATCATACGTTTTCCTCTGTGTTATCTAAAATAGCTTGAATATCCTCTACAGTAGCATCTGGAGCAAGAGTATGACCCTCACTCCAATCAGGAATGAATAAATCTAAATTACCATGTATCTTAACTGTATCATGAGCAATCAGAGGGTCTTCTTGCCATGAAGCTGCTTTACAGACTAGCTTGTTCAGATAATGGATAGTCTCTGCATTCTCTCTTACTAAGTAATAACAGGCATCATGAATCTGAGCTACTGGAAGAATATCTAAAGACTTCCTGTCTTTATCTACTTGTTCCATTACTTCTCTCATGGCTCTGTTATTCAACATACACCATGATTGTCCTAATGCATTACCAGCAGTTCTTTCTTCTGCCGCTACCATATTAGACTTGGATTTGAGCCAATTCTGAAGCAACGGTGTTCTAAGTTTCAAACCAAAGGCGCAAGTAACATAACCTGTTTTCTTGGCTTCTTCCATATGAGCTTCTTTCCACTTATCAGATACTTCGTAGAGCTTGTGATAGTTAATTTCCACTTGTCTAGCCAAATCTTCTGAGAAACCGCAGTTACTCATTAGAGTTTTGTATGTACCGCCATAAGTCAAGTGAGAGCAAAGGTTGGTGCTTTGCTCTTAGTCCTCCAATCTTTATATTTGGTTTGAATTGAATTAATGACACTTACTTTTGCTGCTTCAGAAGTACATTTAGACAGCTCTTCAGTAATATCAGGCATATTGTCTTTGAAATATGCATATGCTCGGAATGAGTGGCTGTCGTAGCCTTCTTCGTAGATACGCAGTTTGTTAGGGTCTCTAGTTGTTACTGCTGAGATAACATCTTCAAGACTAGCAAAGTCAATACCGCAGAATACCCAACCTTCAGGTGCTTTAAAGCATTTCTTCACTGGTTTAGCGAATCTAGAGCCTGTAGCAGGTAGATTTTGCATATTCGGGTCTGATGAACTCAATCGACCACTAACAGTACCGCATAGATTGAATGAGCCAGATAAGTGACCTTGTTTAGCAGATTTAAATGCTGGAATAAAGGAAGATAGAATCTTCTGTACATCAGCTAAAGCAGATACTTTTTTCAAGATGTCTTTATAGTCATCTCTTGTTGTATGGTTCAAAAGTTTAGCAATGACTTTCTTACCAGTAGCAGGTTGTTTGCTATCTGTATATTCAAGAATAGGTAAATCCATAATCTCATAGAACAGAACAGCTAATTGCTTACTAGAACCAAAGTTAAAAGGTTCTAAACAATCATTTGCATCTACTTTTTTTATCTTTAATTTGAGGTTTCTTGCTTTGGCTCTATTGATGGCTAACAGTTTTTCAGCTTCTTTAACGATAGGACTGTTACGAAGCTCTTCTTCAAGCTCTTTGCCTTCTTTTTCAAGGTTATCAGCTAAAGTATGGACAGATGGTAAATCAATGGGAAGTCCATTCAACTGCATACGAATACAGTCTTTCTGAAATTCCTTAAACAAATTATAGATTTCTACTTGTTCATCTTGAACCATCTTAGGATAGTATGTGTCATACACATACCATGTAGATAGACAGTCAATGAGGTTATATTGAAGTAATTCATTAACTGGTTGTTTGGTTACATCTGTAACATCAATAGCCCATTTACCTGCAAATGGTTGAGCTAAATCTTTCAGAGATAGATTGTTACCTGCACAAGAGTTAGTAGCAAAATAAGCAATAAACAAAGTATCTTCATAGTTGCTTAATAAGGTAGACAGACCTTGTAAATGAGCTGCTGTCTTACCAAATGAACCATAGAGTTCAAGGATAAGCATTGTGAAGTCAAAGTTACTCTTATGAGCAATTAACTTGCCTGTATAGGTGTCAAAGAAATTCTTAAGCAATGGTTTAACATCATCATTCACAAGGAATGAAGCACCATTATGTTTATCCCAAGCAAAACCAATAGAGTAGAGTTTATCTTTACCAAACTGTAAGCCAGTGGTTTCAATATCTACTGTTAATGCTGGTTTAGTCTTTAGAAGTTTAAGTACGTCTTTAATACCATCCAGAGTGTCAGGATACAGAGCAGAGTGAACGATGTCTGAACCAACTGCTGAATAAGTGCCATTAGTATGATTGGAAATAGTCTCAAAAACTCTGTCGATAGCTTCACTCCATTTTGATGGATTAAAGCTATATGCTTGGATAGAGGGAAGGTAGGAAGCTTGGGAAGATTGACCATAAGGAAATAGCTCTCCAATAGAATTGGCTGCTCTCTTTTGATTGGTTAGTACTTTAAAGAAATCTGCATCAGTGCAGAGAATATAGTCATACTGTTCAAGATTAAGAGATGCCAAGAACTCTCGTTTTTCTGCTGCATTTAATTTACCTGCATTTAGACTTGTAGCAGTAAAACTGATATGGCTCAAGTTATATTTTTTAACTCTTGAGCCATACAGAGATTGAAAGCTTTGGCTATCAAGTAATCCTGTATAGAGGATTACTGCTTTCATATTACAGTCCTTGCGAGTGACGGAAAGATTCCCAGCCAGAGAAGTTGGCATATCGTGTATGAGGCATTTGTCCACGAGCAGGATGCTCAAATGGACTTAAATGCTGAGCTTCCCATAGACGGTCAGCCAATTCCAAGTCTTTCTCAATTACTGGATTAGATTGGTCATGGTTCTTGTAACTTACACGAGCACATCGTGCAGCAGAGATACGTTGAAGTACTTCAATAGCCTTATTACCGTATTCTTGTGTAATTTGTACACGTTCTTCAGCAGTTACATACGGAATATGTAATACAGTCTGTTCAGGCGTAGATTTATCAATAGCTTTCTTCATTTGCTTAGCTAATTCATGAATTTCAGGTTGAGCATCTGAAGCCAATCGTAACTTGAAGAAGTTATCCCAATCGGTTGCTGTGACTACTACATCAATTAATTGGAATGGTTCAAGAATACGGTTAACCACTTGTTTGTGGATACCTAATTGAGCCAACTGAGTAGCTGCTTTTACAGCTTCATCTCTGGCTTTTAACCAGAGTTTCATTGCACATTCTTGAATAGCTTCATCAGCTTCTTTCTCTGCAACCATACCTGCTTGGTTCAAACCAAAGTGGATAGGATGAGCAGGTTCTTGCATTACTTGGTCAATAGTCTTTTGAATAGGTACTGCACGAGAGGATGAAGCAGAGCGTGAGAATACACGGTGAGTCATTACTTCACTATGGATGAAGCGAGGATAGCGTAATTGAAGGGTAATCAGACGTTTACCAGACCATTCACTGTCTGCAATAATTTTAGCTGTAATCATGAGTTTTCTCTGTGTTGTTGGACATAAAGTAGTAATTGTAACAAATTTTGTCTGAGTTTATTGGATTTAAATATTGTATTTAAGTATCCAATGGGTAATGGTAGTTCAGTCTTGTTGTATGCTTTTAAGAAATCACTTAAAGCCATTATAGTGGTTGAAGGAATATCTTTATGAAAAGCCTTCAAAAAGAATAACAATTCCACCTGTTCCCATTCATACTTGGTAAAACCAACATCCTTAATATGAGGATTCAGGGTATCCATAATTTCTAATTGAAACTTAGTTGCCTTTTCGGTATTCATTGTAGGTCTCTGCATCGAATATGGTTTCCTCCGAATAATTGGAAAGGATTCTTTTCCATAAGGTATAAGTCTTCAAGATGTTTGATAGCCTCTCTTTTAAAGGGCAATGAAGCTAGTAACAACAGAGTAGTTGCAAACATAAATTCTGAAGTACCGTTTGTTTTATAAGATTCTGTACGGAACATATAACGATGCTCTACAGAATCGTCAAGCATCTTATCTATCTGAAAGGCAATAGACATATTAGTAATGCCTCTAATTTTAAGATTTCTACTTGAAGTAACCACTAATTTTGCATAGGCTTCGTATCGAAAATCATGGTAGATAGTACCTGTTGTACTGTATACAGGTTGAGGAAAGTGTTCTGCTAATTCCTCTACAGTAGGTAAGGGTACTTCTAATAACTCATCAACAATCATGCTATCTTCGATAAGTTGAACCAACTTATCAAAATCTTCTTTGAAGGTCTCTGTTGTTAGGTAAGTAATGATGCAGCGTACAATACTAATTTCTAAAGACTTTCTTATTGATAATGATACATTTTTAAATCTATTAGCATAATATGTAGCTGTATTTTTAATTCTATAGTTAAACTGGCTTGTTCTTTCTTTTAAAAAACTATCATGTTCAGTTGCCATAATTGAACCTTTCAAGATACAGTTTTAAAGCTTTATCAAATCTAGGTCTAAGTGCTTCTAGATTATTTAGTAATTCCTCTACTTTAATCATTACACCAATTAAGCTAAGAAAAGAAGCTTGAGGTGAAATGATTGTTTGCCTTTCTTTGATTGTCCATAGAGTCATATCAGGCTTATCAGTAATAGCTACAAAGAAATCCAGTACAGCTTCAATACTCTTAACAGAGTAAATAGGAAATCCTCTGTATGCACCATTGACTATGTACATTGCGTAAGAATAGCCACGAATGTCATTGTTTAAATGTTTGTTATTAGCGTATTTGGTTTGAATGAGATGTTCAGTAATAACTTCTGTTACAGCATCACCTAAAAGAGTCGAATCAAGCATAACATGAACATCTATGTCTTCTCTGACGGTATGAATTAATTTTTGAAGTTCAGTGGCAAATGCACTGTTAAGAAGATAGCGTAAAGCTAGAATATAGAAAGTATGAATATGAAGCTTGGTTTCACCAGGTAGAATACCATCTGGATATATTTTCTTAAAAGCTTCAGTAAGCATATACAGAAGTTCATTTGAAATAATAGAAGCATCTTCGCCTGTAAGTTCTGCATTATCTTCTAAAGCAGTATCCAGTCGATAAATAGCTTCAGCAGCGGAATAAAGTTTCTTCTTGCCTCTGAGATTAAATAAATTACCCATCTAATACTCCTAATGCTTCTTTATCATTATAGCTACTGATAGCTGTAATGAGTTTATCTGTTAATTCTGGATTAGACATAATTTCACATAAGAAAGTCACTATTTTGTCATGACTAAAAGAACCTGTATACGATGAAGTTACATCTTTCTCAAGTAAATCTAAAAGACGTTCATAATTCTCTTTACTGGTATTCTTCAACATAGGAATAACAGAATAAGAACATGATAAAGTTACATTATCCAGATGTTCTTTTAGTAAATATCTACTCATAGCAGAGTCACTACAGAATAATTTTTAATTACGTCTTCTTTCCACTCTTGTAATTGAGGACGATACCCAAATATATCTTGAGGTGGGAAGGGTTCATAAAACTCTTCCCATCCTTCTTCGTACAGTAGTTTAGCCATTACACTACATACATCAGATTCAGTACTAGCCATATGTTGCATATTCAGCTTGTATTGAGTCATAAAAGCTTTCCTTCGCATCTTCACGCTTAGCTCATAATCCTCTGAAAATCTGTTTTGTAGCTTATTGCCAAATTCTACGAATATCATTTTAATTCTTCATTCACATGAATAAGTTTACCAAAGTTCACTTCAGCATTTGGATTGTCAATACATACCCAGATTGTAGGTACACTGCATTTCTCAATGCGGTCACACCAAAGGTCTGAGAACACTACAATAAAGTTTGGCTTAGCTTTCTTTACCCAGTCAAATACAGGTTCAAGTGCTGTACCGCCACCCATTTTTAAGTTCATTTTCACGAACTGAGATTCATCAGTGAACTCTTTGGTTTCTACAATCTGGGTATTAAATGTCATCATAGTCAGTTTGTCTGGTGAACAGTTAACGAACATCTTCTTAATTTCACGAAGGAAGTGTTCAGCTTGTTCTTCACTTACTGAGCCAGATACATCAAATGCAACCATGATGTGTTCCAGCTTATTTACATCCTCATTAGATGGGAAGTAATAACCTTGGTTAATCATACGGCGTTCAAACTTGTGATAGCTTGGGTCTCCACGAGAGAGTTCAGTTGCATATGAATGCAGTAATTCTTCCCAAGACAAGCTACCGTCTTGTAAGGCATTCAATACAGTCTGCAATGTTTCAAATGCATCACCTGCTTCTTTGCCAGTAACAGCTTTCATGGCTGCTGCACTGTTAATAATGGCTTCTTGCAACTGCGGTGAAGGTGAACTTTCTGAGAAGTTCATATCATTACTCAAACTGTTTTGACCGCCATTATTACCTTGGTTATTGCCTTTACCTTTGCCTTGACCATTACCATTACCATTACCATCGCCTTTGTTCTTGTTATTCTTCTGTTGCTCAAGGACATTGTAGATGGCTTCCATTGCCATAGAACCATACTCACTAGATGCTTCTACGTCAGGTGGAAGGACGTAACCAGATTGTTCAATCATCTGGTTTACGACTTCATCACAAGCACGATTGTACAGTTCTTCATCACGTCCACCTTTACGGTATGGATGAAGCAGTGCAGCATGGTAAACCAAATGAACCAATGCACCTGCTGCTTCTTCTTTAGACAGTTCTACAAACCATTTTTCATTCAGTTTGATTTCCATCTTATTTACATCCAACAAGTTCTGGTCAGATGGAATGATGTTGAAAGAATAAAGCATGGTAATGATGAATGTACTCATCTTAGAGCGAATGTCATCACTCTTCTTAGGTGGTTGAAGCAGCATACGCTTAGCGTCTGCTAATTTTTCATTGAATTCGGTTTTCATTTAGTAACTCCTGTACAGCAACATACTGCTCATAGTCTTTGATGGAATCTGCAATATCGTCAAATACTGCTAGATTATAGATAGCTTTAGCCAGTACTTCTGGATTAGCTTCTTCCAGTAACCAGTCACGGTATTCATCTGGTACTTCAAAGGTTGCCTCATTTGCTGTATGAGATGGATAAACCAAGATAGAACCATCAGGTTTACTGGGGAAGAATCTTCTGACTAAAGCATTCATAATCATGGTGTCATCGGTGAAGGGAATGTAATAACTTACAATCTCTTCACCCCATAGATTCTCTGCATAATATTTTTCCGTATTGATTTCTGTTGGTTCAACAGTACGGACTTTATCCAGATAATTCATGATAGATTACTTCTTGTTACGGCGAATGATACCTACCAAGTCTTCTTTCAACAGTTCATTGTTGCCAATGTACGGTGCTTGAGAGCGAATCATACGGTAGATAACGACACGCAAGTCGTCTTCTTCAATACGTTTCACATACTCAATTACGGCATCTTGGTCTTTCTCTTCGATGTGTTCACCGAGGTAAGCACCCAATGCCCACTTAGCAGCAATCTGTTCAGGTACAGGTGTTGTTGCTGGTTTGGCGATGATGTCTTTGTAGTCTGGCAGTTGACCATAGGTCGCATAGAAGCTACAAAAGTCTGTTGCTGCTGCTTCGCCTACAATACCTGCAATGGCTGGCATATAGATTTCATAATCCAAATCCAGCAAACCTGCTTTCAGTTCTTTAGAGAGCATTTCCAGAGTACGAGGGCAGGCATAGGTTGTTACTTCTTTTGCTGGGTCGAAGTTGTTGATGTATTTAGGCATGAAGTTGATGAAACCATACACCAGTGGATGCCAGTTACCTTTTTCAACTTCTTTGGCAACGTATTGGGTGAATACTTTGTAGTCTGCTTCCATTTCAACGTGAGTAATACGGGATTGAATGGCAGTATTCATTTTAGTGACCAATGCACCGTCAGTAGAGCGGTTAGAAGCCATCAGAATACGAACATTTTCATGCAGGTCATGTTCACCGATTTGACGGTCTAACAGCAGTTTGTAGGCGGCAGCTTGGGTAAATTTGTCGGCAGACATAAATTCGTCAAGGAAAATCAACCAACCTTCATAGCCTTCAGGGATTTTAGAACCTTTCAATGGGAACAAATTCATTGGTGCATAGTAGGATTTGCCTTCTTCAATAGCTGGCAAACCGTTCAGGTCATATTGGCTTACTTGGGTCAGACGGATGTCAATCAGTTTCAGCTTCAGTTCTTCGGCAATCTGTTTGATGATGGCTGATTTACCTACACCTGGTTGTGAAGTAACCAAGCAAGGGATATTTGCTTTAACAGAGTTCATCAAACGTTTTTTAGTTTGTTCTTGGTTCAATACATAGTTGATTTTTTTCATTTTGAATTTCCTTTAAGGTAACGATGGATAAAATTAAAAGGCTAATGATTTCTCATTAGCCTTCAAAGGGGATTTATAAAGGTTATTGGTATTTGGCTGCAAACTCTGTATAACCGCCTACCAGTACATCATCTACAAAGATTTGAGGTACTGTACTTACCTCTTTACCACAAATCTCTGAAAGCTTCTCTTTGGTGATACCTTCAGCAACGATGTTGATGTATTCGTATTCACCGAAGGAGGCAGCTAAAGCTTTAGCTTTCTCGCAGTACGGACAGGATGGTTTACCGTAGATTTTGATTTTCATGGTTAAGCTACCTGTTTAAAGTCACCTTTAGAAAGCATATAGCAGAACTCTTCAACATCAACGATGTCAGATTCTACATGGTCTTCAAAGCGTTCTTTGTAGCATACTTTACCGCCGCTTACAGTAACGATTTTAATGCTATGACCTTTAGGGTTAGTGAACTCTGCACCGTCTTTAACATGAAGACAGGTGATGCCTGATTCTTCTTTGTCTTCAGATGGTTCTTCTTTGGTGTCATACAGCTCATGATGATGAGCCATTACTTTACCCAGCTCATTAGCCAAGTGGAAGTAACGGTTAGTTGAACCGTTCTTCTTGTCTTCGCCTTCTTCTACAGCTTTACGGCAAGTTGTAAAGACTTCTTCTGGAATGTCTTCCAGTTCGCGCATGATGTCATGCAATGCTTTGATTTTAGCTGATACAAACAAACCAGCTAATACTTTGTCGAGTGTACCTTCTTCTTGGCTTACACGTTTCAACAAATCTTCCAGTGTTACTTTCATTTTGATACTCCTAAAAATTGATAAAGGGATTGGATGGATTCAGTACATTTACAGTAAGAACCATCATCATTGTACAGCATAAAGGTAACAGTATTACCCTCAATGCTGTCAATTCGGACTAAAGCTTTGTCTAAGCAATAGTATTCATTTGGTTTCATTTTAGATACCTATTTAATTGGTGATACCCAAAGGGGAAGACTAAGCATCTAATAATCTATAAACTTCATAATCATCAATAATTTTGTATACCCAATCAGGTACTTTCTCTGCTCAAACCAGATTATTGAAGTAATGTAGAGCTTGTACAATACGAAAAACATAATCTGGCATTAGTGATGTTAAGATAGAATTTGCTTTTCCATACTCACGGACAGAGATATTATTTACTACAACTACAGTTTCAAGTTCAGAATCACTTATTACCCAGTCTTTTTTCTTATCATCATAAACCAAAGCAGGCATAGACCTTATGTATTCAAAAACTGCATATTTACTAGTAATATCTTCAAAGATAGACATAAGCTTTTCCATGGTATTCAAGATTTCTTTTCTATCTTTATACCATTCATATAATGCTAGGGTATCTTTATCAAGAATTTTACTTAAGTAATATGGATGTTTACTCGTGTATGATGCATCGTCTAATGCAATATTTACAAATATACTATAATCTAAACCATAAGAAGCACTATATTGTTTATATAGGTATTTTGTATTGGTAAAGTAGGATAGTTCAATACTTCGTAAGAAATCACCATAAAGTTCTCTATCAGGTATTACATAATAGTTCTGACAGTGAGTGAATAATTCATAATTAGAAGTAGCAGTTGAAATTAATTTAGCTTTCATGGTTCTAACTTTCTAGCATTTTAGCGGCTTCTACTTTTTCTAAGTCTTCTTTAAGCCAATCAGGAAAATGTTCATCGGTTTGTAAAGTAATAAAAGCGTGTACAAGAGTTGTAGCACGCTTCACTTTATCCAGAATTACAGAGTCTAAAGAATCCATATCAATGACATCCTTATCTGTAACTTTATGAAACTTTTCAGGTGACAGTACGATTCTGATACCTTTATATTCATATAGACCACGAGGTATTTTTTGAATTAGTAGATTGTATTCAGTTAAAATGTCCATAATTAATCTAAGTGTAGATTGTTTAAGGAAGTGACGAGGTACATTACTCTTAGATACATTCACATAATCTATTTTCATAACAGTGCGTAAACCAATGGGACTATGCATAGAACCAGCAGCAGAAATAATTAATTTAGCATTAAGTAAATCATCCGTAATTAAGAAATTAGTAGTAAAGACAATGTTGTGGTCTTTATCATGAAAGTTAACTGTATACCTTTCAAGTGAAACATAAGTTTTTGACATATTAGCTATCTCTCTAACATCTCAGCTGCTCTATAATCATCTACGAGAGCCAAGCATTCATCAGTAAACTTTCCGTGGAATTTGTATTGAAGCATTCCCTCTACAATGATTGCTGCTTTCTCTAACTGTTCTCTGATAACAGCTTTACGTTCTTCAGAATAATATAAATCATCAATATTCTGAAAGTTACTTTTTCCAACATAGGATAAATCTTCAGTAGCTATTTGTACTTGTCCCACAGTGTAAATACCACTTGGAATGTCTTTAATATTGTAGGCAAAGATAGTCTGACAATCATCTATGATGTCAAATACTTGTTTATGTTTCTCAAGCAAGTCATAAGCATCTTCTTTTAATGTGACAAAGATAAAAGTATCCAGTGGTTTGTACATAGTCAAGAAAATACTTTTTGCTAAACAGACTCTTAAATTAGTTAAATTGAAAGGAAGTTTTATCTTTGCTTCATATTTAGCTGTCCAGCCCTTTGCACCAACAGTGTACATTGCAAATCTTGGTTCATTCTTCATGATTAATTTCCTAGCATTTCAAGAGCTTCTTCTTGTTCTATTTGTTCCATTAGCTCTTTTGGTATTTGACTAGTAGTATTGATTTCAACAAACCACTTAACTAATTTAAAAGCCTCCAATGGGGGCTTATTATTTGTTTTAAAGCTATCTGAGTTAATCTGGATTCTTATATGAATATCCAACTCTTCGTTGTAGTAATCACCTTGTTTATACTCGAAAGTATAATCTTCATACTTATCTTGTATATAAGAAATGTAAGGCAGTAATTCATGAATCTCTTCAGGAGCTCCTGAATTGTATGAGTTTGTGATTACTTTTATATCTGGTACTTTTAAAACATTCATACCAAAGCTATCAATAATATCTGTTTCTAGCTTAAGAAAATCAGTATAACAAACAGCATCTCCACCAGATGAGAAATTACCTGCTTTATACACAATATTCCGACTTAAGCGACAGTTCGCTCTTGTTTTCAATACAGCCATAATTAACCTTTCAGCATCTGTAGAGCTTGATACTCTTCAATAAGCTTTAAACACTTATCAGTGAACTTACCTGATGTAATGTATTGATACATACCTTCTACAATAACAGCAGCTTTCTCAAGATTCTGTCTACCTTCTTGTATAGGATATGTGTTGTAATCTACAGGAGTAAGCTTATCAATATAACAAAGACGTGATTGTGTAGTAACCCAAATATGACCTACCTTGTAAATACGGTCAGAAATGGGATATTCAGGAAATATTTTTTTCAGTAACTCATTGAAGTACTGCTGACAAACAGCAATCTTGTCATATTCATTTTCAAACTTACCTTCTTCAAGAAGACTGAACTCTCTATGGTTTGTAAATACACTCTTGTCTTCTGGTTTAAAGATTGTCAATAAAACACTCTTTGCAAGTGTTATATTAGAAAACTGATTGGTAATAGGAACATCAATACTTCCGCAGTATCTATTTCTACTATCTACCAATGTAACATGAGCAATCTCAAACCGATAATTAGAAGTTGACATAATTAACCCTTTAGCAATTCCATTGCATCGTAATCATCAATAATCTTTTCAATATAAGCAGGTAGTTCTTCACCTTGGTTCAAGAGAACCATTGCTTTAATCATTAAACCAGCTTTTAGTATTTCTTGAATATCAATAGCTTCTTTCTCATGTTTTTCTAGAGAGAATAACCCTCTTAAAATAACATCATCCATTTGGTATTTACCAAAAGGAATCTTGACATGAATATCATCGAATATTTTTTGTATGGTTTTAAGCTTCTGCTCAATAGATTCATATTTGATGAATTGCTCTTCAGTCAGATTATCTGGGTATCTAATAGCATTTAAGTATACATCTGCACCGTACATGGTGTGAGATACACTCTCTAGGATTGGTACATCAGTCAATTGAATATAACCAGGTTTAGACTCTTCTGGATTTACATACCAGATAATAGGTTTTTCATCTATTGATGTACTACCGCAAGCATAGGTTTTAACTAACATATACTATCCTTCTAATAAAATAAGAGCACTCTGTTCTTCTAAGAATCTGTGTAATGCTCTAGGATTAGCACTTGGATATTTCTGCAAATAAATAAACCAATACAAAGCAGTAAATGCTGTATCTGGTATCTTGATTGGTTCATTTGATGTTTTAGGATTACGAATACCACTGTCCAAGACAATATGCATATCATTCTTAGAATAAACACCTACAGGGGTATCTTTAAGATTTTTATTGAAAATAGCAGTTAGCTTGTTTATAGTATCTCTTAAAAAACCATTCTGTGCTTGAAGTTCAAATCTATGTTTCTGCTTCTCAAGTCTAGCAGTTTTGAAATCTTTTTCATTAAGAGTTGCTGAAACAATTAAACGATGTTTTTTAAGTGTATAGTTTGAGTAACCAAATGAACTAGCAATAGTAGATGTAATAATATCTACTGGTCTATCAGCAGAAATCAACATATAAGTTCTCTTATAAGTAGATACTCTATTTAAAGTTGCTCTATTCATTAAATAAGCTTTTATGGGTGTTAATCTCATATTAATCCTCTAACAATTTCATGGCTTCGTATTTAGTAACAAATGCATCCATTGCTTCTTCTGAATACTTACACATTTGCAATTCCAGCATTGTCTCTACAATACGAAATGCTTCTAATGGTGGATATGGTTCAGTAACTGAACGAAAAGGGTCAGGATTAACATAAAGTCTTAGTACAACTTTAATGTCATCATTCTTGAAGTTACCTGTCTTACAGTGTGCAGTAAGCTTTAGAAATCTACTTTGCAATTCATGAAGTATGTATTCATACTTATAATTAAAAATACGGGGGTCTAAAGATGCCATATTATTGCCTATCTTTTCTACATCCCAATACTTATGATAGTGTTTGATTGAATACACCATAGATTCACTAATATCACTACTAAGTGTCAAATTAGAGACGTAGAAACAAGGTAAATAAGTCTTACCTTTAGTTTTTATTTGAAGATTTTTTGCACTGATAGTCATATTAGCCTTCCAACAGTTTCACTGCTTCATATTTAGCGATAAGTTCATCCATCTCTTTAATGGAATGTTTATGCATCTGTATTTCAAGTATCCATCTTAATACTTTAAATGCTTCTTCAAGTGGACGTATACCTGAATCCTTATAATCATGTCGTGCATTGACATAAGTCTCTAATACAATCTTGTAATTCTTATCTACAAATTTACCTGTATCACAATTAATGGTAAGGTGACAGAATCTCTGCTGTAATTCATTCAAGAATTTTCCATATTTTTCTTCAAAAATATTTATATTCATAGAATTTTTTATTGAACTTATTTTACTTACATCCCATTCCTTAAAAATATGTATAGTATGTAGAATAGAATTAATAATGTCCCTCTTGAGTGTTCCTTTGCTAACAAAGATACAAGGAACATTAAGATTGCTTGTGTTTTCATCAACTAATTCATGTAATTTTATAATCTCAATAGTCATATCAACTCTCTAATAGTTTTAATGCTTCGTATTGCTCAAAAAACTTAGTGATATACTTAGGTATTGGTTTACTAGGTGAAAGTTTCTGTAGAGCTATAAAATATTTTACTGCTTGGAATGCAAGAGGATTCATATCCTTTTCTTTGCTAAATGGCTTCTTACCAGCATTAAGGTTATAATGCCAAGGTGAATTATAGAAATTACCTACAACAATACCTTTTGAAGATTTAGTAAACCCTTTTTCATATTCTTCAATAATGGAATCATAGATTTCTTGAAGTTTAGAAAGAGTCTCAATATATTCAATATTACCCCTACGGTTAATGTACTTTTTTAATACATTTTCAGGTACACCAGCACTTATACCTTCTCTTAAATTTCTGTAACGATATGTTGCAATTTTTGCTTGAGGATGGGTATCAAATTCATCCTCTATACAATGAGCCAAAACAGAAGGATACATAGTAAGAAAAGAGCTATCACAAATATCATCAGTAGTTGTATTACGCGCAGTAAAAAAATAGTGACACACTGTTGTATCATTTGTTTCTGCATCACATTCTGTAATTTCTAAATTATACATATCAACCTTCCAATAACTTTAAAGCATTGTATTGTTCAATGAACTCATTAATCTCTTCAGGTATTGGCTCACCTACTGGTAGCTTCTGTAGAGTAATGAAATGTTCTACAGCTTTGAACATATTGCAATTTGAGTTAGTTTCGCTATTTAAACTTTTAACTGATTGATTTATTTTTCCAGAAAAAGGTGTAAGAGCATAGTTACAAACTACAGTACCTCTAGAAGATATAACCCAACTTTCACCGTAAGTTTCTACTAATTCTTCAAAAATACGTTGGATTGCACTAAGTGCTTTAAGGTATTTAGAATAAACTATACGTTTGGAATACTCTTCAATTACAGACTTGGGTACTCTTCTATCATCCATATCCTCTTTATCAAGAATCCTAGTGTATGAAGTTTTAGTCTGAGGGTGATGGTATGGATACTCTTTCCTAATGTAAGCCATAGTGTCAGGATACATAGTGAGGAATGCACTATCACATAAATCAGTACCGTATCTTTGTTTAGCTACAAAAAAGAAGTGACGCACTTCTGCGTCACCATTATCCATATAGCATTCATGTATAACTAAACTCATAATTTAACTCTCCAATAATGTCAAAGCTTCATACTTCTCAATAAACAGCTTAATCTCTTCAGGAATCTTCCAATTAACATGAAGCTTCTGCATTCGCATAAAGTATTCAACCACTTTAAAAGCATCTGGATTCATGTCTTTAGCCTTAGGGAAAGGCTTACGGAAGGAGTCTTTAACTGATAGTAAAGGTGAACTAACGTAGTTACTTACTACAATACCTTTTCTATTAACACACCATCCTTCTTGGTAATTAGAAACAATGTTTTTGTATATATTCTCTAATTTTCTAAGTGTATCCGTAAACCCATCATCATGATTTCGTTTATAAAATTTAATAATCATTTGTTTAGGAACACCGCTACTTCTTTCTATAGAGTATTCACCGTAACAGCAAGTACTGATAAACTCTTGAATAGGATAGTAAGAATTACGCCTACTTCTATATCTATGGCTTTCTTTGGTGTACGTTACAAGCTCAGGATTCATAGTAGCTACACAACTATCAATCAAATCTACTGTAACTTCAGTACCTGTTCCATAATTGATATGGTTAAAAGATATACCATTAACATAGCTAAAAGATTCATACATAAATAAATCACACATAATTACCCTTCCAATATCTCTAGAGCCATTTCCTTAGTAATATACTCTTCTAAATCTTCAGGTACTTTCTGAGTATCCTGAATCTCAGTAAACCACTTAACCAATAGAAAAGCATCTGCAGGAGGATATGTATAAGTAGCTTCATATTTAATTGGATTAATCTGTAATCTCAGTACAATACCTAAATCTTCTCTGAAATAGACACCTTTCTTACAATGAGTAGTAATCCTATCAAACTTATCTTGAATAAAACTAATATAATAAATTAATTCTTCTTTAAAAATAGGTGGGATATGAGCATAGTAGTTAGGTTCATCTACAGTACAATAGTCATGTAAAAGTTTAGCCTTGGTTCTGCCGTAGCTATAGCAAATATCTCCAGATAGCTCACGGTCATCAATAACAGCTTTATAAGATTTACCTGCAATGGATACTACTCGTATATCACAAAAATGGTCAGGAAATTTCTGTTTTAACCAATTCAAAATCATGATTAATACTCCAGTATCTCTAAAGCATTCTGTTTCTCAATGAAATTTAAGATATGAGCAGGAATCTTGTCATTAAATCCAATATTCTGAAGTTCAGTAAAGTACTTAACGATTGTAAAAACATTTTCATCAATTTCATCTACATGATTAACCTTTACAGTAGGAGTGCCATATGTTCTATACATATAAAAATTAGATACAACAATACCCTCTTCATTCACTATTTTAATATCTCTATACTTTGACATGATTCTGAAGAACATTTCTTGTAAATCACCTAGTGTCTTTCTGTATTTCAGATTTCTATTTAAAGTCTTAAACTTATGACGTGTTATACTATTTACATTATGCAAAGTATGCTTATATTCAGTAGTCTTTATCAAAGTAGAAGAGTTGAATAAATCTTCATGCAGACCTTTAGGTAATGGTTCTTCTTTAGTTTTAAGAGTCCAATACCAACTGTCAGCTAAATCACCTAAGAAACAGTAGCTAGACATAAAACAATAGTCTATTTCTGTTTCACTTCTATCTATTCGTTTAAATCTACGAATACGAAGTTCATTGTAGAATTGGTTATTTTTCATGATTATCCTTTCAACATCTCTTCAGCTTGTACTTTGTCGTAATAATCCAAGAAACCATCTGGTAATTCCATAGTCTCTTGGATATAAGAGAATACTTCTATCAAGTAATTAATCTCTTCCCAATCTCTACTATCGTAATGTCTCCTTTGTACAAAAGTGATGTACTTACCAATTTCTTCTAACTTCTTAACATCATATGGCATCATGGGAAGTTCTTCATCATCTGCCATTTCTGCTTTGTATATATTTGAACAATGACGAATTAATAAATTCATATAAGGAGCATGAGTATCAACAAAAGCAATGCATATAGCATCTCCATCAAAGTCTTTACAAAAAACCTTCCAAAAAGACAAATACTCATATTTTAGCTCAGGCATTTTCATACTAACCTCTCAACATTCTTTCAGCTTTTTCCTCATCCATCATTCTCTTAATGGATTCAGGAATCTCATGGTTCTTATTAATAAAAATAAAGCCCTCGACTAAATCGAAGGCTTCATCTGGTGGTTCACACAAAGTATTAGTTGAAAAGCTATACTTACCATTAAGGTAATT